>Ga0157364_1003236_pt1 | contig 15738 bp, 4 predicted proteins | sample AttsexASBM2_FD_111476 | JGI IMG/M metagenome (GOLD analysis project Ga0157364, IMG submission 111476) | Fungus gardens microbial communities from leaf cutter ant in Ribeirão Preto, State of São Paulo, Brazil - Atta sexdens ASBM2 | ecosystem: Host-associated > Fungi > Mycelium > Unclassified ...
AGAGAGAGAGAGAGAGAGAGAGAGAGAGAGAAAGAGAGAGAGAGAAAGAGAGAGATTGCAAAGAAATTACAAGTTTTAAAAAATGATAACGCTGAGAAAAATGTTTTGATTAATTAGAATTGATAACCAAGAATTTAATATATTCACAAAACGTATCAATAAGAATAACATTTTGGAATAGTGGGATCAAACAGAATTTTTTGTTATCATTTAAGCAGAAATTCTATTTGGTCTCATCAGAATGGCATTTCTATTTTCTTGATTATCAATTCTAATTAAAATATTTTTCTTAGTGTATCTGTCACTTTCTAAAAAATTTGTAATTTCTCTGTAATCTTTGTCTCTTCTGTTGACGAAGCTTACCATACAGAATTTTTCTGTTACACTTTCTACTGAATCATTGAAACACTAAAATGCTTTCAGAATTAACCGCGCGTCCAATCCAATCTGAACAATTTTTTCGCGGATTATCGAATACCGCTGTGAATTTACTGGCAACTTTTTTTCCGGCTAAAAGAGCGAGTCTTATTCTTTGAACGAGATTCCCTTTTTCCATCTTTTTTTGCACGCGAAATCCGCGTCGGCACAAAAATAGAAACTGTCATTCGATAAATCGATCCCGCGCACTGTCGAGACTGAGAAGACTGTGGATGTCATTGTTATAGTATTGTCGCTCTCTCGTTGTGCGTGTGCACGCGTGTGAAGTACAATCTACGTGAGCTGCAGCAGACATCATGAGTGTTTCCGGCGCGATTCCCTTGATCCTAGCGAAGAAGGACGTGATCATTGAAGGCAAGTACTTATGCTCGTCTTTTTTCCTTTTATTTCAATAAAGTCATTTATTCTCTAGAGAGGGAAGGCAATTTTGCCCATCTTAACCTATCATACATCTGTCTTATATAGATTACATCGAAAGTTCGTGCATTAATTTATTATAAGCGAGAATAATGACGATATTTACTCAGGTATAAAGGGCACATGTATCGCGTTGTACAATTTATTGGTTGTAATCAATTATTTATTTATTTAAATTAATTTCATTGGAACGTCGTAGTTGATAATATCGTCCAAAGTTCACTAATTTATTATAATAAAGCAAATACGGTGAAGATATTAATAATATTGACGCAAATCCGAAAGGCACTTGTGTATCGATGTTGTAATTTTTTCATCCTTTATTCTCTTTTTTTATGTAGCTCACTGGTCGGTGACGTGCAATAATAACGTAATCCTGAAGCTAACGATTAGATAATTCTAAGAGAATGCGGTTATTATTTACGCTCTCGCATATTTAACGTACAATGCAAATTCCGCATAATGCAGTGTGAAATACGGTGTAATAGACGCGTGACCCTTAGAGGAAAATAGACGTTCTTTAAATAGATTCATCACTATATAGATATAAGTCTGTTTAAATGATATTCGTGAAATGTTTGTAGAAATGATCGATGAGTCGCGCTGATATGTTAACCATTGCTTAAAATATATCGCAGAAAAAGCAACTGAATCAATTAAGCAGAAAGAAATTGCATGCTGAAGAAACATCAATCTAAATTGCATAACGCTTGGAGATCTCTCCTCCATAATAATTTCTCTTCTATAATAATTTCTCCCTCGAAGTATCGTGAGAAAGAGAAGAAAAATGATTAATCGTTCCTTAAACTAGAAACCTGAAACTAGAAACATATTTCACAGGATTAGTAAAAAATCCTAAAGGATTTTCCCCGTGAAATTGCGTGATCGCGGGATAGAATCTCGTAAATTGACAAAGATCGAACGACACGGAGGAATCTCTTAATTGCTTTACGTGTTGATCGATGCAACCAACGAATTAATCGATCTACGATGTTGATGGCGCGTGAAAACGAGGTGTCGTAATCAGCTCGCCATTAATTGAATCGTCGAATGATGTGTCTTCTTTTTCCATTATTTTTCGCACGGCTCCAAATGTGATTTTGGCACGTGCAAGTCGTTTCGCGTTGCATCTTTATTGCACACCTGCAACGGAAAATTTCCGCTCGCTCACGATGATTGCGGCTATTCTTGCCCACTTGAATTTCTCGGCTTTTGCACGCGCATGTGATTCTAAAGAGAGAGAGAGAGAAAGAGAAGCAGATTCAAAGATAAATATCAATGATCGTGGATAAACGGACTAATGAAGGAAGAAATACGTATACTGTTTCCTCTAGTAAAATCATATGATGAAAATAATAATAACTTCAGTACGAGCTTTTCTCGATAATATCACTTGCATGCTGATTTATTTAACTGTCGATCTATTTAATATCCAATATGTGAACAAAGACTCCACGTGGAAAGATTTAAATGTCCTTTATAATTTTAACCCGCCGACTCTATAAATGTAGTAATTCGGTTGGAGAATCGAATTTTCATCAAATTTCACTGTTACAAATTCTGAGAAATTGATTTCATTTGTACGTAATTTTATTAAAATAGTTGGTGAATTTGGTTGTAATTCAAGATCCAAGAGAAACACGGCTTTCCTAATCGCCACGAACTTTTTCCCATACCTAATATTTTATAATATACAAATTTTGCATATTAAATTCATACGCCTGGTTTAGTATGCAATGATTTAATTGCACGTGTAGACGGTTTTGCCGTCTATACCTAGATATAAATTTGAAAATAACACTAGCTTGCGAATTTACATTTTGAGATTATTGCCTGAACAAATTTAATTGTTTCCTATAATTTTTAAATATTGAATATGATGCTGTTTATTAATTGCTTTATCTTATCACAATTTTGAAAAAAATAATATTAAAAAGAAAAAAAGACAATTTTGAGGATTTTTATGATTGTTGTAATATCGATAGCAAATTTTTTTTTATATTTCGTTTGCTGCAACGTCATGACAACCATTAAAATTGCCGTTTTTTACCTTTTTCATACCATTTTTCTTAAAATTGTTATGTGAGAGCCAAATTTAAAAAAATAGTTTTGTGTTTGTTTATATATATATATATATATATATATATATATAGAGAGAGAGAGAGAGAGAGAGAGAACAGGCAAAATACATTAAAAATAGGTAAAATTATTAAATACAATATTTCATTGCAGAGTGTAATTTTGAATCATTACAATAATTTATGTAGAATGTTCAAGTATGATGAGTAATGCTGCAAAAAATTTTGACATTTTAGTGTCAAACCTGTTTGAGTGTCCTATAAAATTATTTTGATCCAATAAAATTATTTTTTAAATCTGTATCTGGCTAAATTTTTAAATATTTCTACAGAATTTCATTCCATATACAATAAATAGGTCCAACATTATAGTTTCTGTTTTAAAAGTATTAAGTTCAAGGATCTGTGGATTCCTCGATAATTTCTGTTATCGCGAGTATAGTGTAAAGCTTACTCCCTTATGTTCTGTCTACATTCTGTTCGAAGTTGGCGTTGTGCAATACGATATGTAAATGCGGGCCACTGGGAACAATGGCATAGAATCTCTATGGATTAGCCCTATTCCGAAGTAACTTTTCATCCTGCGATCTCTCGCGTGGAACGAGCACTGGAATGCTTCGTCTGCTCGTTGAATTTTCAATTGCTCTCGCTGTTAATCTCGATTAATCCCTTGGACCCTTTAGTAAGAAGTCTCTCGGAAATTTAATAAAAATACTAAAACTATGAACAGATGTATAAAGCCGCTGGCACGAATATTGAGATCCATACAAGTGATGCGACCCATTTCTGCCGCTCAAGTTTTAACGATGAATCGATCCTTCTACGAATCTATGATCGATTCTTCTTTCGCGCAAGTTTGATGTCATGTTATCTATACTATATTACTTTTAACTATTTAATTAGTTTTTATTGAATTTTTTTATATTTCGATGTATAAAATTTAAAACAACAATCAATCATTTAATTACTTGATAAATTATTCAGTTTTGACTGCAAATCTCGTGTTTAAATAGATAATCGCTTATCTAACGTTTGAGCTTTGACAGAGTATATATTTTTCTAAGTACCCTAATAATATGTTTATTCTTTTTTTTTCTTTTTCTTTCCTGTTATTTATAAATAGGGAATATATAAAATAATATATACATCTGAAAAATACGTTGTTTATTTTACTCTACTTCTTTTATTAACTCTCTAGGGGCGATTGTTGCAAATGTAACATTTACTTTAAAATTAAATTTGGAATAAATTCAAAATCTATGCAAATTAATTATACTTAAGAACTGAAGATGGAAATGTAGCATTGAATATGGAAATATAATTCTATCCGAAAATATCAAAAGATTTTTTAAAGTCATTTTTTAGCAAAAGCAATAAAAAAATTATTTTTTATAAGACGATGTCATCTTAGAAAGTTAATAAATGTTGGCCCACATTATTTTTGCTTTTGATTCTATTTCTTCTTGGAATAGAATCTTTTATACAATAATCGAATAATTATCAATAGAATGTTGTGTTATTCTTTTAGTAGAACATCTTTTAATTGCATGTAAATAATATTGGAGAAGGGTTTTTCTATTTTATTTGAAGGGTCATTCTATTTTCCAAAATTGTGTGTGACCTTTGTTCTCTAAAATTTTATCTTTCCTAATCAATGCAATTATATAATTTAAATATCGTTGAATTGTTTAGAGTTTTGAAGGGCAGAGTGAAATTTTCTCCTCAATTACAAATGCTTCTGCTAGAAGAATGGTATAAAATTGTATTGTAGCAGTTATTACATTATTCAAGCATATATTCCAACAAGAATAGAATATGTAAGAGCAAATAGACTAGCTCTTTATTAATAAAACTAATAGATAAAACAAGTCGATATATTTCTCAAGTGTTCACATTATTTTTGTCTATTTTTGTATATTTTTTTATTTTCTTGAAAGATGTGTACGATTTTGATTTTTAAAAATTTATATAAATTATGTAATTATGTAAATTTATATAAATTACTAAAAATTGAAGTATTAAATATTAATATAAGTATATAATGTTATATAATTATAAATTTTAAATATTATAATATATAAATGTTATATATTATAATTATAAATTATAATTATTAATTTTTAAATGATTTATAATTTTTTATATTTTGGCAAAGTATTTCTTAAAATTTTTCTATTCTCCTTTATCAATCTGTGCTCGAAATGTTCAGAGAGTTAACTTAAATTTGTAGCTATTTGGTAGAGCAATAAAGTACTGCTGAACGGCACGTCAATATTTCAACAACAAGTAACGAGCATAAATGCGAAGAGTCGATCGAGCTGGTCGTAAACGTGTCTTATCCTATTCCTGATTCTCATAGTTGGCTGCGTCTCATGACTATACTACTTGCGATCCGACATAAGCGCGACAATAGATGTTAAACGGTACGACAGTTACTCTCTAAAATGCATTCGCCACAATAGTTGCTGTCATCGCGATGTGTAAACAGTTCTCATTTTAATCGCGAATTACTGGAAATTATTCGAAAAAAATCAGGTCTTTATTGACTCTTTATATAGACTCAATATCTATCTTGTCATTAATAATTTTTCTTACTGATTTTAGTCAAAAATATTTTGTGAGTAAATTATCGATGTGAGTAATTTATCGATAAATTCTCTATCGAGATATATCGAAATTTATACCGATTCATAATTTTTTTATTAACAGTAGATACCATATTTCACTGTTTAATACTATATTTCTATCTTCAATATTAATTATAAATAAAATTTAGACTGATAACAAATTAAATAAGAGAAACATTTCTATTTTTTTACCAAAGCGAATTTTGAATATTCATTTGCAAATTTTTGATATATTTTTTAGTCTTATAAACTGCGCGTTGATTTTGTCGGATTTAAAACGCAATCATAAACTGAAGGTAGAAATAATATTACAATAAATTACATTGATTGTCAATTTAATAATAATGCTAATTATTTGATCTTCAATACTAAAATATAACTTATCTGCACAGGTCAAATTTATTCCAATTTAATTTTGATTTACAAATATACAACATTTGCCTCTGGATTCTAAAGAATTGTACATATCATGTAAAAGCACGATCCATCCAGAATTTCTTTTTTTTCAATCAATTATTCAATCAATTATTCCAGAACTAAAGACGTATTTGCGATATCTAAATTTATTTTACTTTACGATTGTAATTTGAAAAAAAGACAAAACAAAAGAAAAAAGAAGGAAAAGAAAAGAACACAGTGGTCTGGCAGCGACATTGCATTACGGACCACCAAGAACGCTTCGCTTTCTTTCTGCCAAGGTTTTCTAAATTTAGCATTTCTCAAAAGACGCGCGTGAGAGAAAAGACTATGCAGTTTATCTCTTTGCACATTTTCTGACAACAGCAATGCGGTGAAGATAATTACATGAAGAAGTTTTGACAGTTCGCAAATGCGATTACGAAATTCGACAGGCAAAGATCAATTATATTATCGCTGATGTAAGCGATATTTTCTTGTGGAATGCAGTCGTACATTCTCGCTTTTTTGTACCGTAAATACCAATGAATAGAAATGAGTGAATGTCAGAAAAACAAAGAACAAAAACAAGTACAAAGACATATAGAACGTGTTGAAATAAATGTGGGCATTAATAAAGGAATTTAGATAAATGATATTACATTATTTTACATGCTAGTGGAACTTATAAGTCGCTCTACGCTATTCTTTTTGGTTGACAGCAAAATGAAGAAATAATGATATAGTAGAATGAAACTGGCAATGAAATTATTGGACGTTCCTCGGAACATTTTTGAATTTTATATTTCTTTTGCGAGCGAAAATGAACATATTTCCGTATAGCAACATATTTCCTCCTCGCTTCGTAAAAATGATGACATGGAAACGGCGAATATATTTCTATAAAGTGTTCCAGCTCTTTTTTTGATCACTCTTTATCATTGATAGTAATATTCAACGAAGTCAGCAATTAGCGATGCCATTTCGAGGCGTTCAATCGTTAAACGGATCGTGGCCTTTCACACGCAACTTTAAGAGACGAGCTCTCGAACGTCCTCGTTACAATTCGATTTTCTCAACGTTTCGCTCTACATAACTCCTGCTTGAGGATCAGCTTAATCAGAGCTTTCGCGAAAATCACGACTTTCTGAACATTAATCTTTAAGCGAGATTTCTTCGAGTCGTAGGATCAGGGCACAGGGCACATACATATGATCGCAATTTGAAATGAACTAGAACGAAAATGAGAGGAAAACGTTAATGAACGGGTTTGCTCGTGACACTCAAGACCCCGGCCTCGTTATACCGCAATTTCAAGTAGGGCTCATTCGCGGAACGAAAGAAATAGCTTGGCTATATAAAGAAAGTAAGGGTCGGATAATATGTATGTGCGTATATACATATGAAATATAATTATTATTATTAATGTTGGCCGTATATATATATATATATACTCTGATATATATACTCTGCCAGTATTGCTTTAATTATTAGTTCATGTTATACGTAGATATACAGACATAGATTACAGACATTTCAATATTGACAGTGTAGTATATCAAGTCTATTGTAGCAATAATAATTATAAAAATAGCGTTTCTAAGCATAATTGTAATTATCTTAGTCAAATAATATTAATAATGATAAAATATTTATAATTTAGACTTTCATAAATACAAATAACTTAATTATTAATTAATTAAAAAGGAAGAAGTATACTATCAAATTTAATCTTGAAATAATATGAAGTATATAGTTCTCTTCATAATATTGTATTTATTAATAAAATATATAAGGACATAAAATTATTTAAAAATTGAAATCACTTGTTACTCTTTCTATTATAATAATTAGGGAGTTCGAATTGACAATGAGAATTTTTAAAAGTTTATCTCCGCTTGTCCCGCATATCCTAAAGACTATCTAATTAGAAAGTGATCATATAATAAAAGGGTCAGTTTTAATTGACCCGTTTTCTAGTAATTTGCGTTTTTCTAGTTAGTAATAGTAAAGGAGACAATAGCAGTATCTTTTTCTTCTTACAACACTGCAGAACGAGATAGCACGTTCTTTTCTTACTCACAGGATTTTGCCAGAAAATGTACGACATAACTATTATGGCCAGTCTCTAATTAGAACGTCTCTAGCTTGTTCTTTAGCTTTTAGCATAGCGGTTGAGTCTTTTGATGACCACTAAAGGCATAGCATTTAATGATCTCATTCACATGCACATAAAATTTACATATAATTTTCTATAAATTGTTTAAAAAAGCTTATATGAATATTAAAGTAGTTTTAAATGTGAAAAGCACGTTCTCTTTTTTAATTGTTAATGACTTTCGATTGACAACGATCAGTTGTTAAAATCAACGGCGATTTATTCACAGATTTAAATTCCGTAACAACTGTCTCTGTTAAATAGAAGATATTACCGGGAGAAGCGACAGCAGAAAATTAATGGAAAGCACAGATTCATCGTGATACCTACGCTGGATGCTCGTACGGAAGGAAACGAAGAGAAAGAGACAGACGAATGGGCGAAAGAGTGCATCAAGTGTAATTCATGTCTTCGTCGCGTGGCACAAGGTCGAGAGAAATCGATACAGCGCAGACAACTCGGTAACGATGCCGCGAAATGATAGCGACCGTGGCACAGTCGGTGGTGACATTCTTATTGCATATCGCTTATCGCCGCACGGTATTAAAAGCCAATGATAAAAAGCGCCACTTCTCTTTTATATAGTCTGTTATGATAATTATATGCACGCGAATGGCAAATGTTGTTCATGAAACATTCAGTTCAAACTATCACCAACATAACTTTGCTAATCGTATTGATGAAAACAATAGCTGCGTTCAATATAAAAAGCAGCTTTACAATTGTACTGATTTTTTAATATGATTGGTTTATACATTTAAATCCAATGAGGAACTAAAAACCAATTATTGTTCTTGTTTCTTCAGTTCATCATTGGATCTAAATGTACAAACCAATCTTATAAAAGAATAGTATAATAATTGCAAACCTGCTTTTTTTGCTGAATGCAGCTGATGTCATGCAAAGAATTCTTCTGTTCTTTCACAAGTTCGCAAACGTGTATTTTCTAAGTTGCAGGCTTTAAAAATTTTATATCGACAGAAAAATTCTGAAAATTAAATAAACTGCAACGTACGTTGCAACGTAAACATTATTTGACATCGTTCGCATACAAATGTAAATCGTAGCCATTCTTTGATCCAAGTTTCAAAATGAAACTTTGACTGTATTTTAATAATAGATATGCATTTTCTACAAAACTCAGGAAAGTTATCATTTCTTTGAAAAAAAATTTTAGAAAAATAATTCTTTTTTTTCATAAATTTAATATAAATTGTTATAAATATTACTGTTCAATGTTATAAATATTATAACATTAATTTAATGTTCATTTTGCGAATGAAATTGCGAGCAAAAATTCTGAGAGAAATGGAATATTTTAGAATGTAATTAATATTTTAGAATGTAATAATAGCAGAAAAGCTTTTGTAATCTGTAACTGCTCATAATTTTACGTCTCTTAATCATTACATATTGCAAATCCGGGGTTATGATTATTATTATGATTACTATTAGTACTCACGAATTATTATATTCCCGGGAAACAACGTGGGTGGAAGATAAAGTACGCAAAGGGCAGCAAAAAATATATCGCTGTTTACCACGATTAGCGGTATATTCTTACCTGATTGGCCCAATTTGTCAATTTGCTCCCTCGACGAGGGGCACTCGGATCGGTCCTGGCGCCGACCCGATTTTCAGAAGCGCATACTGCGCCGGATATTGCTAGGATAATGGAGCAGGCAGAGTAGAAGACGCGAGGGAAGAGAGACGTGTACCGGCAAATTTTCATCGAAAATCTCTACCGACCTCGAGCCAGTTTTTCTGACGTTCTCAAGAAATATGATCGGCACTCGACCGCATCTTTCAAGATTTATGCGCAATGATGCACTGTACATATATAATACTTCGGTGACTTGAAATGCTCTTTTCGAATTTTCGAACAGGCAAAATATTCGAAATTATCTCCAACGGAATCAGAAATTTTTCAATAGGCACTTGTAGCATAGTTTCTGAGGCGAAAAAAGAAAAACATTAAAACAAAAACTTTGTTTTTTAGAAGAAATAAGACCGAAGAAGTTAGTTTGCAAATAAATTATTGAAATAAGAGAGGAGAGAATATATTATTTGACACACTAATCTTTCTTTCCAGAAAACAAACAACTTTTATAAATTATAAAAATACGTGTTTTATAAATTATATAAAAATTTATTTTATATTATCATGTTTTACAAATATTAATTTATAATAGCATATATGTAGAATGTTATTAATCTAATACCGAGAAACAAATTTTTATGATTATAATTATATGATTATATGATTATAATTTTATGATTATATTTATGATTATAATTACTATTATAGTTATTATTGTTATAATGTTAACAATAATAACAATATGTATAATTATATCAACAAGTTTATACAATTGAAAATCAAAAATGGCTATAAATTAATATAGTTATTATCATAAAAATTGTTGCAATTATTATAACTTTATTATAATAACTTTATAGTCATTTGTTGGAGCAATTATTATGGATGTCAATAATAATTATAATTGGTAATTATTTTCGGTATCAACTATATAATACATTCATTTGTTGCTAATAAAATTATATACACTTAATTATTATTGTATAACATTATAACAATAATAACTATAATTATTGCAATGCGTAATTATAGTCACTGATATCGAAAATTTTTCTCTCAGTGAATCTAGTAATAGTGCTTTTCTTAGCCTGCTTGTTTGTGCATGGATTCTTCACCTTTATAGGCTGATATATCTTAGACGCTTTAGATACGTAACATTGATATCGATATACGCTGTTACGGAAGCAATCTTTTTTAGATAAATGGGATTGTAGTGCAATGTTCCAAATAAATCAACAACGCCCTTCCGGCATTTATCCCATCGTCTATTTAACCTTTCTTTTTTCTTACGCCATTCAGATTTCCCATCGTCCATTCAATGTCGCGGTTATTTTCGTTGACTTTCCGGCACTCATTGCATATGCAATCGATTGCGAAGTAACCTCGGCATCGAATTTTCTCGTACTCTGCAATATTTTATTTAATTCATTAATTTTGACGACACGGAACTCAAATGAACAATACACGAATCAGTAAAGTATTTAGAAAGAAGAATTCATGAATACGTTCAAAGTGACGTCACATGACGTCTTTAATATACGTTAATAAGATGTTGTTAAAATATCTTGTTTAGATATTAGAATGCTTATAAGCATTTTTACTAGACTTATTGTCTCTAAGAAATAAAGTAATGATTTGTTTGAATTAGTTTATAATTGAACGTTAGTTTTATAGCTTTATAGTAATATTTATTATAATATTATAGTAATATTTTACAATTTCGCCATCTATGTATTAAGTCATATTCTTGGCGTGCGAACTTAACAATTTATGTCGAGGAGAAATTTATTCTCGACTCTAAAAGACCGTCGGGTTCTAATCGTTTCTTATATCGTTTCTTGCATTTTTCGTTATAATATCTACTATTATTATGATGGTAATATGATGCCAGAGGATTTGGTTATCGTCGTAACGTGATCCATCGTTAATGCCAATGTTTAATGGTAATATGATTTTCTAATATTGAACAAATTAAACAGTATGAAAGTACGACATTCAGAAATTGTAATCAGATCCAAAGTTGATAATTTCTTCATCACTCTTTTACTATAAAAATAAAATGAAGAAAGGAAAAAAGAAAGAGAAATACATAAAATTTAACAATAAAATAGATTTATTAAATATAACCGCATAAGAATCTCAGAAAAAAATTGAAAAAAATGAAGAAAAATGGTTAATACATTAATCTTTTTATATCTTTATTTTATATTTATAATCACAATAATTTTTGAACAATTAGCAAATATATGATGTAAATATATCTAATGTACATACATGATTGAAAATAATATCTCAAAAATTGTAGGATTTTTTAAAAAATAGATGTTTGTTCGAAGCGGAAGATTTTCTCGCGTAAGATCTTAATTTCGGGAAACCCTTTTTCACTGATCTCTCTTTTTTTTGCACGCTCCAATTCTCTCCATCCCGTTACTATTGTTTTTCCCTGTTCTATTATTCAGCGATACCCGCTGTCCTGTCCCGTTCGATTGACCGTTTATTCTCGTCGACTATCCCTGCGAGCGTTACAGGTATTGATGCAAAGCGATTACAGATATTGATACAAAACGATGCGTACGTGAGAAGATGGAAAGGGTGAACAATCGTCATCCTACAGCTCACGTCATAGCTAGCCTTTTCTGGCCTTTGTTTGTTGGCGCAAAATAACGTTCATGCACTTCATATTTTAGTTCTTGAGATTATGTCAAAACTCCGTTCATTATTTTTTCCCGAATCGAATGCATAAAATATCAAAAGCTCGGGGCTCCTTTTCATAAATGTCAAATTTTCATTCAGCTAACCAGGTCTCGATTTCTCATTATTTGAAACTCATTCAAACTCGAGATGTGTTCTATATGACTCGCCATTTTGTGTATAGATTTGCATTTATAGATTAGTGTTTTTTTCAAAATGAGATGAAGAATCAACGAATATCAAACAAAGTATACGTACATATACAAATTTGGTCAAAAATATTAGATATTTGTTAATCATTATTTAAAATTCTAGCTAAAAAATTAATTTATATTTGTTGTAAACTATCCTTTGTTTCAAGAACTTTTTAAACTTATTTTTGTATGATGTCGATAATCAGGAGGTAACAATGCAGATTAAAGAATTCCAAAAGAATGAAGAAAATATAAGTATCTAATATTTTTGGTCTGTATGTTATAATTAACAATATTGAACATTACTAATCCAATCTAATAATATTATAATTTACTGTACTTTGTATTTAGTTCTCGTGGGTATAGGTGGAAAATATATATGAGAAATTCTGATAGTGAACAATTCAGAACTATTTACTTTTTTCTCAATTAATCGTATTGTCATATAAAGCCTACAGCATACGATATACATTTTTTCTTGTTGAATTGCTTGCGTTTTAAATCACTAGAATTGCAGCACACAGAATGCAGAATTTCCAGATTTAAAACAAGCAATCCAGCAGGAAAAAATTAGATCCCATGGACTTAAGACACGATCTGTCTACTTGAAGCTATTTTCTATACACTGCAGTGACGTGACTTGAATAAACACGCTCGAAATAATTAACAGCGCGTAAAATTATCGCCGGTGTTCTATTTAGATCAACGGAGCTTCGATCGCTGTACGATTAACGTGCGAAAATAAAAACAGGAAACGATAGTTGGGTCTCACGTTGAAGCCAAAAGTCGATAAGCGAGAATCGATAAACAATAGATTTACGTCGCAGTAAAATACCCATTAGACCCCAGTTGCATTCGAAGAATACGCGTCGGTCAATATTTACTGCATTGCTCTGAACCGAGCTTTCTTTAAAGACTATCGATCATGATCAATTAATTGACTATATGCTATTATAGAAAGCTATAAAATTTCTACGATCATATTAAAAAAATGTATCTGACACAATTTTTCTTTCAAAATTTATTTTTTATTATAATAATATAAATATAAATATTATAAATTATAAATGTTACAAGTATTAAATTACAAATGTTAATAATTTACAATTAACAGCATACAGAATTCTACTTGAATTACTAATTATTATTCATTCTATATTATAATTTGCTATGTTAATTTATTATGTACATTTCGTAACATAAGCACACTAGTACCTGCGGATATACACTTGAAAGTATAATATTAGGTGTAGTAAAAAGAAATCCATTATTTTTGCATAAAATTGAATGGAAAAATAATGGATTTTTTTTTACTAGACCTAATATGAGATTCCGAAAGAGATAATGTTTTCTTTTTCTTTTGATCATACCATATTTACGAGACTATACCTTCATTTTTCGGTAGTTTCCTCACAAAAGTTAGTTAAAAAAACGTTTCATGGCCAGATGGATATTATTGACGCTCATAAAAGGGCATCATACAATATTAAATCTCGTTTCCTCACACTTGATCCGTCAAATATTTAGCCCTGTCGAGAGAGAAGACAGCATATCTCCCGAGTTTTGTGACATTCTTGAAACAACCATGGAATTTGCTGTATGCATGAAAGATTAAATGCCACTGATTTACGAGCGTCTCTATTGCGTTTCCATCAATTTAATATTACGCGAAAACGTTCCATCTTTTTCCACGTTTGGAAAACGTACCGAGCAGGGAAACGTCTGCGCTTATATCTCTTTATTGAATTATTCAAAACAGCTTCGGCCTTTATCGTAATTGCATTCTCCTTTAACTCTGTGATGGTACACTGAATTAATTATAAATTCAATTGGCAAGACAAACTGACTAAATGGATTTGTATAAATATTTATTATTCTTATTATTTTGTTATAAAATCGATATACAGAATTTACTTAAAATAAATTTAATAATATGAAATTAACTTAATAAAATTAAGATTTGTTTAACAAATTTTGTTCCAATTGTTGATTATAAAAAAGAGCATGTATTATTTTTTTTTTTTTATTTAAGAGCGATTAGATAACATTTCCTCAATTCAATAAATTCTTTCGTAGCTGCATATATATATATATATATATATACATGGATTTTTCTGACACCGATTTTCTCCCACGCGATCAGTGTTATTTCCGCTGCCGAAGAGCAGAGATACGATGAAGATTAGATCTCACGTTAAGCAATAACTTTGATCCTATTCATGTCCTTTCGCCTCCTCTCGCAGCATTACGCGATTGCAATTAAGTTTTCACTCGGCAGTAAGTCCGGTTTCGTGTAATTGGAATGTTGAGTTCCATACTAAATCTAGATTTGCTGGATAAGCTTTCGCACATACGACGTTTCGAAAAATCGCGTAATCGAAAAGCTGAGAGGGATATATCATTTTCACATATATTGCACTGGGAAATACGCGAAATTCCCTTAAATGGTAATTTCGCGATCAGCATAATTTAACATTTTGAGATATTTCTATGCGTGTTAATTAAGATAACGAAGTTATTTCCTCTTCTCTTTAAATAAAATTAACAATATATGCTTAACAATATATCCCGTACGCTCGCTTAACTACAGCGCTGTTGTGGGTAATTTGAGATGAATAATAGTTTGGGATAATACGTTTCAAGGGTGTCATCTCATCCGCCTAATTTTCTGACATGTTGTCTCTCCTCGTTTTGAAATTTTAATCGTGCACGCGAAACATTTTCACGTTAATTCCTGAATTACAATCGCTCATTTTTATTTTATTATCATCTCAATGATCTGAAAACAATATATCTACAAGCACGTAAATTATAAGCTGGATCTGCCAGAGAATTACGTGACATATACAAGTACGAAATGTAATTAACTCGTTCTATCGATCATTTGCAACTGTTTACTGTCAGTGTTAATACTGAGTATAATGCACGTTTTCCCGAATAATCATGAATGTCATCTTTTGATAAGGTCTTTTGACAGAGAGTAATTAACAAATGAAAAGAGCTTAATCTTAATTTTGAGAAACATATTAATTAATAAGGAGCGAGACACACACACACACACACACACACACACACACACACACACACACACACACACACACACACACACACACACACACACACACACACACACACACAC
>Ga0157364_1003237_pt1 | contig 15737 bp, 5 predicted proteins | sample AttsexASBM2_FD_111476 | JGI IMG/M metagenome (GOLD analysis project Ga0157364, IMG submission 111476) | Fungus gardens microbial communities from leaf cutter ant in Ribeirão Preto, State of São Paulo, Brazil - Atta sexdens ASBM2 | ecosystem: Host-associated > Fungi > Mycelium > Unclassified ...
ATTTTATTTTAGTATATATATATATATATATATATATATATATATATATATATGTATATGCATATACCTAATACTTTTCTTTGAAAATTATAATTCTTTTATTTTATATTGTTTTATTTTATATTTCTTTGACAAAATATCAAGTGTTTTAAAATTTTATAATCTAAAAAAAAGAGAGAGTGATTACGACAATATAATTTACGAGAAAGTCCAGATACAATAATTTGTTCGAATTTATTTACTTCTTTGCATTCTGAATTCATTCTATATGTTTATTTAGTATTTATATTATTTATTATTTGTTTTATTATTTCTTAATAATTTATACTTATTTTACGTTTTGTATTGTATAAAAAGAGAAAGTTATGTTATGATTTTATCTATTTTATAATTATTTCTATTTGATAATACATTTTAAAATGTTTTTATGTATATATATTGGGCGTACATTTTTTTATCTTTAAAAACTTTTTATAAGCTTTTTTTTAATCTCCATTTTTATCGAGCGTATTATATAGATTAATGTGATTATATAGATTAACGTGATTATATAGATTAATTTTTATGGAGCTTTACTTTAATATAATAAAAGATTATCGTAACGTTGAAACATTGTTGATATTTATCCAAGCACAATTCGCATCATCGATCAAACTGTTCACGTGCCATTGAATATTGTAAAACTCGAGGCAAAACGTGGCGCAAAAATGGGTGAACACGAAATGCGATATGGTTCCATCCGCTCAATATTTGCACAAGAGAAAGTCGTTTTTTTTCGATAGAAATATTTCGGGAATCTTCATTAGAATCTTACCGAATCGAAATAGTAGAAAGCGAGCCATAATGACAAATTCGATTTGTAAAACGAAATGATCATAGACATTCCTTTTACAAAGTCACCGACACAATTTCGAAAAACTATGCTGAGTATCCTGTTGCATGAACGAATGACTAATGACTTTCGTGTTCTCATTTAAAAAAAAGATCTAAAGGCTAATTCATACCGTCGCATCCAAAATATCTAAAAACGTCAAATGCCAAGGTCTTTTGAAATAGGTATATCTTTGTGATTGCGATCATAGTTGAGCAATCAAAAGTTATGTCCTATATAATCTTATGCAGAATAGGGCTATTTTCCATTAATTTGCATTTAAAAAATGTTGAAGAAAGTTGCATAGAAGTATATTATTTTAATATTAAAATATTATTTAATATTAAAATATTATTTTAATATTAAAATATTATTTTAATATTAAATATTAAACTATTAATATACTTATATATTATACCTGTATACAGAATTTTTAAATAAGTCTGGCCAATATTTTAGAAAATTTTTTAAATTATTTTATGAAAAAAACGTTTATATGTTAAACGTTTCATAAAATTATTTTTTTTTCTTAGTAGTTCCTAAACGAAAAGAGATTTCTTTTTCAAACTCGGTCAAGTAAATAGACAGAATACTTTCATTTTTTACCTGGAGTCATCATCTCATAAAAAATTACGTAGTTTAGATAATACATTATTTCCTCAATTATCTAATTTAACTTAAAAGTACTTATATTAAATATATATTATATAAAGTACTTATATTAAATGCGATGTCAACACTTTGAAAAAAAATAAAAAAGTAATTTTATTAATATTTTTGAGAACTTTGAGATAATATGCTCCAACTTTTCTTCCTAAAATAACTCTAAAAATTAATGAAAATGTTTCACTGATTAAATATCAAGGAACTTTCTGCGAATAAATTTTTAATTATATATAAAATTTTTACTTAAAAAATATAAATAAATCAGGTATTATTAATAAAATTACATCTTCTTTTTAGGACAATTATAAATTTATAACATCAATTTATGATGACGATATTCATAGCGTCCTTGGAAATATGTTCGGAAAATTGACAGAAACAGGACGACCTGATTTTGTACCAGTTATAAATACACTTAGATTGGTGCTAAAACCATTCTGATTGCGTCGTTTCATTTGAAATTTCGAGAGAAGCAGAAGAAATCGTTTGACGATGAATAGGACGTGGACACAGAATTCGACTTCGCAAATAGCGATCGCGTAATTTAGCCGTTAATTAGATAGATACTAATTGAATTGCAGAGATACACGCTTGTATGGGTCAGAAGTGCTCGAGGAAAACTTGTTTGCCACTTATCCGGCTTGTCCAGCCGCGTACATACATACGTATCGACATAATGAACGGTTGATTTTCACGAAAAGTCCGGCGGGAGAGTAAAATACCACCGTCGACATATTGGATAATTGTCGTGTGCTTGTCCCTTTTTTCTTGCTTGCCCGACTTCGCTGTGATTAACTCCGATAATTAGCTGCGACGTAGTTGCGGCTCGTGACCGTCAGGAATTTCAACCGATTTTCTTTTTCGTAACGATTCAACGCGGTACAGTGTATGGAGGGAAAGGCGCGAGTTATTAGAATTTTCACGGAGAACGGTGCACTAACGCGCCTCTGGTGAAAGAAAACTTCCGTACGTTCTATTTACGCCGGCGTAAACGTAAACAACTTGCACGTAAGTATAGCTCGGTTACGCGTATCGCATTGCGGATGTAAGTGCCGTGATCGCTCTCGTTTGCTAATTGCTTTTATTTTTAACTCGATTATACACAGCATTCTAGTATCATGCACCTATACAACTAATTTTTTCTCTTCATCAAACATGAAATCATTTTGCAAGTACAATTTTAATTGCACAGCATCAATATTTGCTACTTTCCAATTGTCAGAGAGTTGGATATCTCGATGATTAAGATAATACAGCATGATCTAGTTCAAATATTTAATTCTTTTGTTCCCATTTTTGTAGCCATATAGCTACGTATTATATTATAAATTATAAAATAAAATATTATTGCGGTATACATTTTCATATTTCTAAATGGAAAGAACGAACTTTGCTGAAATATCTAAAAATTTAGTTTAATATGAATCTGAAAATAATTTTATTACTACTATCAAAAATATTATATAGGATTCTCAAGCTGATTTTTAAAACATCAAAATTGTTTACAGCAATTTGGTGTAATTATACTTGAATTTTTTATATAATTATTTTTATGATTCAACACAAAATTATTTTGAAATCTGTATCTTACTAAATTTTTAGAAACTTAAATAAAAGCATTTTTTTCATATAAATACATTAGTTTCTTATAATCTTTTATAGATAGCTATAAAAATTTTAGATGTAAATAATAATAAATAAATAAGAGAATTATAACTTCTTTGAAATATTTTAATTAAGTTAATTGATTAATTTATTTATTAATTGATTATTATTAATTGATTAAGTTATTTATGTGTCTATAACTTATTGATTGTAACACTAATATCTTATCTGGTTGTCACTTTTTAATAAACACTTTCATATTATAAATGATATGTTGTCAAGCTATGACAACGTTTTATTTCATTGCTAAGATATCAAGCTAAGTTTAGAACTTTTCATTATAGGCAACAAATCTCTTTTGTAACAAATACATGAGGTTTAGTAGACGATTGGACAAAGATAATTTTAATATTTACAAAACGATACGATCAGGATAGTATTTTCAGACGACGAAGATGGAATTAGGTTCCTTAGGTAAAGATTGAAAGGGAAGATTGTCATCTATGTCTAAAGTTTGGTCTTGGGAATGAACTTCGAATTAGGTTCCAAGGTAGGGGATAACTAGACTTTCGAGGAACGGTTGTACTTAAGTACAAGAGCAGCTTTTGTCGACTGACAGACAATGCTGGCTGCCCTTATATCACCCTTCGCTCGTCTCCACACCCTCTGTTCATCATGGTCAAGTTGTCCCTCTTGATAGTATTCTCATCCTTCCGCTACCTGAGGGGCTTTTACCTCTGTACAAGCCCCTTTAAGGGAAACTCCCTTAAAGGTCTCCTCGCGTGTAGTATGTAAACCGTGCGTGAGCGTAATCTTGTTCCCCTGCCCTTATTGCAATGTAAAAGGGATTTATACAACCGTGTTACGTCGCATGTGAGTATACGTTGCAATGCCGCTATAACTTACGTAATAAAATCATTTAAAGCGTAACCTTTAGCAACCTTTCACCGGTAGTGGAAGTGCTTTTTTACCTCAAAAATAACATCGTCGTGATGAAGCGACTGCGAGATGGCGGGCGATTATTGGACACAACTTACGACGGTTAATTAATCCTGGTCCCCGCTACAACAAGCGAAATAGGATGTACTCCTGCCGCAGACGTTATTAAATCCGAGAAGCAATATAGAGTACCTAGTGGAATAATAACGACGATAATGACTGCACAGTGACATCACGAGTACCACAATCGACCTCCATTCGCCGTCGAAGAATCTTGACTGTAATTAAAGGAAGTGTAATTGAGTGCCAGTTTTATTGGGAGACAAAACTCGAGTTTTATATCGGAAGAATAACTGTCAAAACAGATAGGAAAACATAAAAATTGTTCTCTTCATTCAAGATCTGTGTCAATCGATCTTTCGATGTATAAAACGCTTCATTTTTCCTTAATGTCTCATAATTCCAAAAGTTCTGTCTCTCTCAAATAATAATAACAGGGATATAATTATGATAATATGCAATTATGATAAATATATTATTAAAAACGAGATATCAGCATTTTACGCCAACAATTATAGCTATACTGTTGATTTTATTAAAAAAAATTGCGTATATTTTATTTTTTATTATTTAAATCAAATAAAATGTACACAAAATGTATTCGCTGACATTTACATAGCTACATAACAGATTGCACAAAAAATATTATAGAAAACAATAATAGTTCTGCCCGAGTGTGTTATTTTTTCTTCTCTAGTAAAAAGCATAAAAGCCAATGATCTAATAATAACATCTGACGGTACTGTAACTGTTGATACAGATAATAGGAGAATTGGAAAGAAAACATGAAGGAAATTAAAGAAAATAAGCGTAATAAGGAAAGACAGAAAAGTGTCAAATTTTATTGATGTTTCAATTTGTCATTACAATATAGTTCTTGTCTACATTAATTCTCATGCTAAATCAATTTTCACGTTTTTATTTTTGTAACTCTTCCGAAGTTGTTTATCAATCTACAAAAATGCAGTCAATATAAGCATTTAATACACAATATTTTGTGAGAAACGTCCTAATTGCATAGAAAAATTTTTACTTCCAATTTTTTATCGTTAAGTCAAGGGAAATTTTTATTCCACAATAACAATAATATGATGTTTAAGTGCCTTTTTGAAAAGCCCTTCCCTCCGACTCGATCTTGCTCGCTTTCAAGGCAACACAAAGTAAATAGGCAGAACATGGAAAAGCGTTTCGCATCTGCACGCGATGCAAGGACCAACTTCGCAATTTCTACGGTGTCCTAGTTTCCTTCAAGGAAGGCGTCACTATCGCGCAAGCGCGTTCGTGGTACTTTTGGTTTGATTGAAAGTTGCTGGAAAACTCATCAACCTCGTTCGTAGATTTTTCTACAATCGGCCCCGTTCTTCAATGAGCGTCCAATGCGCGTATAACCTTCGAACTAGCGAACGATCACCGCGCAATGTGCAACTCAATATTAAAACGATTCCCTGCTTCTTCCATTTAATCTCTCGCTTCTCATATTTCACTTAATGACTGAATGATTCGTTAAAAAAGAAATAGCTACTATTTTTCTTTTTGTATTTTTATTCATTTCTTATTTTTAATTATCATATTTCAACTTAGGTAAATCAAATACAAAAAAGGTTTTGACAAAAAATATTTTTTTTTAAAACATAAAGTAAAAATTAATTTTTAAGATATTAAAGTATTTAAAATTAAACTTTAATAAATAATTAATTATGTATAACTTTAATAATTAATTATATTGAATTTCGACTAAATTTTCTGATAATCACATCTCATTTTTAAACTCATGAAGCAATTTGATTGGCAACGACAATTTCTTGCTAGAAAAAAAATCTCTACCAGGTGCATCAAGTTATGATTTATTGAAAATTGCAAATAAGGGTATATTTATTTTTATGAGCCTGCGTCACGGTAGTATAATTTGCATCTGCGACTTGCATATAATTAATAGCTACATTGCTAGAATAACTGGTTAGATTCATCGAATGTACTAATGTATAATTTCCATTTTAAAGTCTCTCTATTATCTGTGTATATTAAGTAGAAGAAATGGTAACATCGAGAGTTCAAAAAACGTGAGTTAACTAATAAAGAGAATACAAACCAAAGAACAAAAAATAATTACACGACCAAAAAAATTTATTATGAAATGATTATTCTAATTTTATCAAAAATGAAAAAAAAAACAATAAAAATTAATACTTTAACTGTGTATGGATAATGAATAACTCTAAAGCCATTAAGTATATCTTCAAGAATTTATACTGTGGCATTAAAAATTTTTAAATGCTGCTAGTAAAAGTATAAAATATTAATAGAAGTTTTTTTTAATGAAAATTTCAGAATAGAAAATTTGGAATAGTTTCTAATACTTTCTAATTTTATTTAATAGTGTTTTAATATTATTATATGTGTATAAGTATTTTTTAATTAAAATATTTTTAAATAAAAAAAATATAATTAACAAATTTTGATTGCTTAGTTGCAAGAATTATTTATTTATTTATAACCACGTTTACAATTTAAAAGTTATTTCATGAAATATTCATGTATTTTTAAAAAATTAAATTTAAAGAGAAAAATTTTCAATAAAATTTGTACATCTTTTCTGGAATATTATTTTTTAAATTGATAACCACAACTGGCAAGGGAGTATGTTAGTTGCACTTTAGTGAGCTCTGTCGCAACCATAGAACCTCTGCCTTCGTTCTTCGTCTAAATATGTGACCTCGTCGAAATAAAAGTTACCTTTCGCTGTTTGAGAGGAAGAAGAGGGAGAGAAGCAGGGGGCAATACGCCGAAGAAGGCCCCAGGGCTTTTTTTCAGGAACCGAACGTCAAACCGGTCGGACCGGTTTCATCCAAAAACCACCCGGTTTCTGAATCGCCGCTTCGCGACAGGGTAAAGTCCTGGATAGGGTTGAGAGCGGGAGAAGGTTCATGGGAAACGCGGTTAACTGTCTCCGCCTAGTGGGGGTATCGTCCATCGTTCTCGTCTGAGAATCAGCAAAGCAATTAATTCCTTCGTCTTACCTTCGGGCTCTCTTCGCCACAAAATGCTTCGTTTTATAAACGTGAGTAGGGTCAGTTATGTTTGCGTATATAAATGAAGACATAAACAATGTTACACTCTCTCGATAGTACAAGTGAATTTATCCTTTATTAAAGTTAGCTCGAGAAAATCTTTTGACGATACGTCAAACTAAAATAAGTCAGTGAAAGTATTTTAGCACTTTCATATTTAATTTCTCGTTAACCAAATAGTTAAGATAAACTGATAGGTAAGATCAATTTCTGATAATGTCGCAAAATGATCTCATCATTGTTTATTTGATTCATGTTCTCATCGAGGAAAAGGCATCAATCGTCGATGATCTTTTAACGATCATCGATCAAGATTTGCAGACCTTCGTCACGGGGCAATCACGCGCTTTGCAATCGTCAACCTTTGTCGTTGATCCGAGAGATCGGTAATAGAGAGGAACGATCGCGGGTCTGTTCACCTGCGCTTTATGGATTATTCTAGCGCCTTTCAAACGAGTTGTGACATTGGTCGAGAGACTGGCCTTTCCTAAATACCAAACCGCCAATCATGCCACGTCGTCATACTTAACTAGCCAATTGTACACACCTTCCGTTTACTAGTCATCGATAGAGCGGACCTTAGGCGATTGGTTACACGATCTCCTCGATCACATTTTGACACGGCAACAAATCCGTGTCACCCCCGACTCAAAGGATCGCATTTTATCTGAAAACCTTTCATTATGAAAGCTCTTTATAGATTAGACATTTCGTATTACCGAGTTCTATAAAATAATATATAGTTATTCTCAATCGCTTAAATCTTGTAATTATCCAAACTAATTTCTAATTCTTTTAATTGTATGTTTATTTGTATTCCGATTATTATGCGTTTGTATATGTCAATGTATAATACTTTTTATTTAATAAGATTTTTATAAAATTGTTCTATATTTTTTTGCATCCTTTCTTTTTGAACTTGAATCATGTACTTTAGATTCCTTGAACATCCCCTGCGCTAATAAAATTTTTAATTTTTCTTGTCACCAAAACAGATATTATGCACTCGGGAAAAATATCTGTGACAGCCCGGAGCGTGTAGCAGAGTCGCGTAACGTAAGACAGGTAATTAATACCGGTCATTTCAATCGGCGTGAAAGGTGTAAGGACAAGTGCTCTGCGTTTCTGAGTTCTCACGCTACTAAGACACTTTTCAACCGTTAATACTTTCTCATTTCATAATATATAAATACGTTATCAAAGGAAATGTTTTTTACATCGATAAAAGATCAAAAAATGGAAATTAAATCCTTTCCAATATTTGGTTGTCAAAAGAAAATGGAATTTGAAAACACAATATAACAATGTTATTTAAATAAAATGAAACAATTCTCGAAAATCACAAGTACCTTTGTAAATTTTAAAATGTTTTCTCAAAGGTATATTTCCCTTTAAATATTGCGTTTAAAACAAAAACGAGTAAATAAATAGTACGTTTTTTTTTTATATTCACTTAAAAGACATTTACACTTTTTTACCGAGAGAAGTGAGAAAATGTGTCATTGCTTTCTTGAATTAATTAGTGAAAAGAAATATTGGAAGAAATATTGGTATCGATCATTCACCCTTTCTCTCGGCGTGTAAACACGTTGCAATTTTGATACGAATCGCGAGTAAGCGGCAGTGAGCGCTTTAATTCGTAATTGAGGGGAAGGAGGCAAGAAAGAAAGAGAGCGGAGAGTCTGGGGCACGTTCGATTTGTTGCAACCCGTGTCCTTGCACCGTGGCTCATTCATTGGCTGCGAGGCCTGTAGCGCGTGTGACACTGCAATCCGTCTTTCCCGGCGATGAAGTTAATCCTATAAATACGCTCTCGCGTTTCCCACAAAAACACGCGTGATATTCTGTAATGCGATTAGCATTTTTGCCAGTAGTCAACAATCTCTTTTCCCGGGAATTTTTCCAAGAATTTTTACAACCGAGAATCTGTAACTCAGCAAAGATAGTCGCTATTACGATTTATGACCATTATTTTATCCCATGTATTCGCTTCGATTTGCCTTGTTCCAATTTCCGTAGGATTAACATATATTTTACTGGCTTGTTTCCCGTATTGTCTTCTTTTGAGCGAATATATAGTACTATCTTAAAACTATTTTAACTTCTCGAGTTTACTATCTATGTTTTTTTATAAATGTAACGATGGAATATATATAATAAGAATATTAATAAATAATCATAAATTCAACTTCTAATATCAAGAAATAAATTTACATTTAGTGTGTATAATAGGTGTCTTTAGATTTTATACCGATAGTAAAACAATGTTTTCTAATTTTATCATCTTTTTACATGAGGAAAGAATTTTCTTCAAAGATATTTGATTGCTCAATCCGGAAATCCAGAAATACGCGATGATACCCTGCATTTTACGACGCCGTTTGTGACGCCGGCTTTGAAGAATTTCTGTTTAGAGAAACGGTATTTCGACATTGTTTCAAAAGCCCACACGATCTGGTTTTCTCATAAAGTCGGTCAACGCATCGCATCGTGAAATTTGGCGCCGAGCCTAGATCCAGTTTTGCGCAATTTACCATCACGTAAATTCAAGGTCCCTCCGACACATCCTTCCGTCTGCCCGCATTGCTTTTGCTTTAATTGCAAATTATCCAAGGCTACTCTCTCAAAGTTACGCGATTAGGATAATTAATTTAAAACAAAATTCAACAAGCACACATCTCTATCATCTATCAAAGCTACAAATTTTATTTTGCTAAAATCTGCTGAAAATTTTATTTTATTAAAATTTATTTTGCCTAAGAGCTGTAAATATTATCTCTAATATTTCCTAAATTTGCAAACTCAATTTTTTATGCAATTGCTAACAATCTTTTTTTTTTTCTTTCATAATATTACAATCAAATTATCTCCATTACGTCTATCTTGGCATTTAAATTCTTCTTTTGAATTAACATCTTTTTGTAAATTGTATATAATCGAACGAAGAATAAATTTTTGATAATTTGTCTAAATCTTTCAATCTGTGTTAAATAACACACTGTAATTAAGTTTCACAAAAGAACATATGCTCAAACCATTACACTCGCTCTTACAACATCAGGGCTGTCGTGCCGATCGCGATTGTTGCATACTTTTTTTTTTATCCGATGTAAGAACGATTTTGTCGGTGAGGAAAAGAAAACGGAACACAGCCACCTGGATACGTGCATTGGCTGGATTTTTCACGCGAAGGAACGTTTTCGCGAGGCTTTTTACGGAGGTGTAGCGACGATTTTGCAAGCGCACGCGGAGACTCGCCGACTTACTTGGCGTCGCCAAGATAATGTAGGCACGCTCTCTCACACGCCGGCATATCGCGTTGAGTAACGTCAAATCGTGTTAACGACACAAGGACACGCGTACGTCTCGGCGGTTGTGTGCCGCGAGAATCACGGACTTTCCATTAAACGGGTACGCACCCGTTCTTCGCGTAAGCGCGGTTTCCCGACCGATCGACGGGATTGATTATTATTCCAAGATTAACGATTTATAACTCTCTTGTCAGAAAAGAAGAGAGAAAGGCGAAGGAAAATATGATATTTTCCTTGATATAAATAACAGATTTTTTTTTTGTATTATAAATGGAAAAACTTTCTAATTTTCTATTCATTTGAAACTCTACAGAAATCACGCGACATTCTTTTATCATGAATATATTATTAAATCTTAACGATGTCGCGGAATCGTTGCATGTATTTATACATATTTAATCTCAAGGTTAAACGCTTTCAGTTAAAAAAAAAGGAACAAATATCAGATTAAAATATAGCTACATTGTACGCTGCACATGTCGTGTTATCGTGATTTCTACGAAAATAGGCGACAAGACAACTAAATTATCGCGTATTAAGTTTACAGAGTTTTAATATACGACGCGACGTTGCGACAGGGTTTGCGCCGCACGTGCGCAAATTTAATCGCGGGACTGATTGTCTTCAGACCGTGAGGGGAGGGGGAGGGGGGGAAAGAAGCGCATAATAGCCGGTAGTTAGAATGTATGTACCTGCGTTTATTCACGTTAACGACGCAAGGACAGGCGTAACGTCTCGCACGTTTCTAAATCGTTGGCAATCATGGACTTTCGATCACGGACGCGTACGACAGAACGGAAACATCAGTATCGTCTCACGACCATAATTTTATAATTTTAATAAATAAGTTGAAGCGATTTTTTTTTTTTTTTAGTTAAAAATATTTTAATTAGAAAAACATTCTTGATTAATGAAGAAAATATTTAATTAATTTACTAAATTAATTAATTAAAGTATTTTAATAATATGTATGTAAATTGATCTACTTTTAATATAGAAATTAATTTTCCTAATTTGTCTGACTAGTCAAATTTTCTGATAAATTGTACGTAAAAATAAGAGAAAAAATATGCGGATAGATTGCAGAAAATTTCACTTCGTGGGACATCGATACAGCTAAAGTTGATAGTTCAATTAGACCTTTAACGTTGAAGGACCTCGCGCGATCGGTTTCCTCTTTCAACAGCGAATCAATAGCGTCGCGACGCATTTGCGCCGATTTCAACGGCGCTCATAGTGCCCACGCACGAAATGTGCGAACGTAACCGAGCTGGATGTAATCGCGGACCGTCACGGGCCGTTAAAGTTAGAAAACTGGCGTTAGATCGGTCGCTAACAAATCGCCACGCCACGCCATGCCACGCCAATCCAACTCGACGACCTACCTAGCGATTGTTACTAACGTGTCGCCACCGAATCGATTTGCGTTCACGGACCGTCGAACAAGTCTCACAGTTTGTCTCAATTCCGCGAAATTTCACATAGACGTATTATGCGTCGATCGTGACAACGAGTGCACGACACTGAACACGTTCTTTCACTTTAAGCGCGTTCGAAATCTTTGCTCTCAAGAATTAAATACCGTACGATTGTTGAACTTAAGTAATATGATTTTAATCTTTTAATTCTCACGACGCATGATATTTCAAAAGAAATTTTTGTTGAAAAAAATTATTTATTTCAATTTATACTTTGCTAAAGTATCTGAAAATTTAGTTAAAATTTGAAAATAATTTCGATGAATCATCGAAGTAATTATGTACACCACTTAAGCATTGATGATAATGCAAAAGTTTTAACATCTTCTAGCAATTAGTTTGATCGTCTTATATAATTATTTTAATAGTTCGAACAAATTATTAAATTATTTTCAAATTTACAGCCAACTAAATTGTTAAATATTTCAACAAAACTCTTACCGTATATTATTTATTATTTTTATACTAAATAAGTAATACCAAGATCTCTTATTACTATTCAATAGACATTCTCATTCGGATTATTTGAACAGAGTCGAGGGAAGGTTAAGGAAACTTAAGTTTGCGCAAAGTAGCGTGCCTCCAAGGACACAAGTCGAGTTCTCACTACCAATCGTTACAAACGACCGGTCGATTTTAATTTTAGAAGTGCGTAACATCGAGGATGCGTGTTTATCGTCGCCGGTGGTTTCCTTTCACTTGACGAAAAAGTCCGGATAATGGGAAAGAGGATAAATGCAGTCGTCCTCGAGTAAATTCGTCGACGACAGACGTTCTTATTATTAGGATCATTATTATTATTATTATTTGCAGGATTTGCCGGCTATCGAACCCACGTCCTTAACCTTTAACGCTCGCCCGGAATAACTCAGCGATGTTTGTTTCCAGATTGTCTAGACGAAGCAACGAATCACACGTCGTCATGCACGTTGCATTAACTTTTTCCTCGTCGTATTATCCGCGTCAGGAAAGACGCGAAGAAATGTCTCTATCTAACTCTGGTGTAGAAAAACTTGACACTTTTCTTCAAAATATCGCCAAATATCATGCAAACAAGTCATATCTATGTAAATAAAATAAAATATATAAATCCAATACATTATATTTTTCATGTACAGCCATTTTATCGTCAAATTCTAGAAATCTTTACCGAAGCCTAATAAAATTGATTTTTTATACAAAATTTTCTTGTTTTTCAGAAAATAATAAAAATTACATTGAAATTTATTCTCGCGCTTGCAATAAATAAGACAAGCACCAATTTGAAAGGAATCTTTTGAATAAATATGTGTGTTTAGTTTATTCGAAAACTATAAATAAATATTTCTCGAGGACCATGTCATTACCATATACGTATTGACGAGTGCTTTCCGATCTCACCGTCGTGTCCGACCGTCCGTTCGCCGACATTTACAGCTGTTTCAAAATCTGCGCAATTCACTTTGCATAGCGGGCTCGAGTGTTTTTATCGCGACAAGAGCGTGGAAATCGCGATTATGACAAAAGGTCAAAATGCAACCGTTGGTACAGTAAATAAAGCAACGAGAAGTGCAAGAAATTATTAAATTATTAAAGTAGTCGTAATAAAACATTTTTTTTTTCTTAAATAAGTCTTTATAAATTATAACTAAACTATATTTGAATGTATTCATTTAAGACTAAAAGAGACTTGATATTAATTCTGACAAATTACAGCAAAATTTGCCTTAATATAAATATGCTGCAAGATGTTTAAAGATAATTTTATATAATACAAACGTATATGCAAACGTATATGCAAATGTATATGCAAACGTATATACATTTTTCATAACTTTTTTTAATTTTCAAAATTTTATCTTATAAATATAAATTTATAAATTTCAATAAATTTCATTTCTTAATTTGCAATTTATATTAATAACATTATAAAATAAATATTAATGATGAAACAACATCACTATATAATTCTTGCTAATATTGCATACGGCAATCAGAATTAATTTATTGTAAAATAAGTGCTGCTATTTCTCCAGAATGGCAAAGTAATTCTTACGTAGTGGCATCGTGAAAATAAATTTGCTCGCGCCTCTCGTAATTCATCTCCAGCATTCAAGATAATTGGATGCATAGAATCTAATTTGCATAGCGGAACATTCGTTTTTATCGCGCCGAGGGCGAGAGGCAATCAAAAAAGGTCGCATTATCATCGTAGAATCGTACGCTAAGTAAAGAATGGCTAAAAGCTTCGGGGTTTGCTGTCGTGCCCTCTTTCCTTTCGTTGAAAAATGAGACCTGTTTTCCCGTTCCTGCCATTCTGCTCTGACGCGAGATCGCGTCGGAGCCGCCGTTCATTCCCTTTCCTTCCCTCGGCTGTCGTTCAGATGCAAAAGTTTCGCAAGTACAAAAGGGCGCAGGAATAAAAAGTGCACGGGTAAAAGGACGACGGGATGATCCTCTCGTAGCTGCTCGAGACACAACGCCAGGCCTGTGTGCACCGAGTGCACGACTGGCCATGCTTTTAATATTGCTTCATTTCAATGGCGCTTACCATCACAATACGGCAAACCTCTCACTTTAGTCTCCGATCTCGCTTTAATCTCCGAATATACCAAGTTGGCGTCTTATTAAGTATCCCGCCATTGTACCGCGATTATCTTGTGTACGCTTCACCATATTGTTTGAATTTTCATATTTTAATATCCTTATCATCGTGATGTAATTAGAGCGATAATCCACTGCACGTTATAATTTAATGATACAAAATTTTAGAAATTTTATTGTCTTAATGTAACTTGTGTATTATTGTGAGAAAAGTATATCAAGCATTTTAACATGCATTTTGATAACTAAGCTGATACGGTACTGAGAATTTTTGTATAAATATTCATATTTATCTGTTCTTTGTAGGTTGTTTCCAAAGCTGCTGCATTTAGGTGAATTTTCATATCTCGTCACGTCATCGTATATACTCAGGCATAGCGCAATCCTTTGCATGGATGACTCACGAGCCCATACGGCGTCCCTCCTGCGAATAAACATTGCACTCGTGCGGATGCATACGAATTGCATCGCGCAAGTCCAAAGCCACGTCGCTTAAATGCACCGACAAGAAGGTGGAAATGTATATATAGCGAAGATTGCTTCTACGATAATATCGAGACACGAATAATGAAATTAATGGTAAAAGAGAATTTACGTAATAGTTGCTGCGTCCTCACAGAGATCCTTTAACTTATGATGCGACATATGTAATATATTATCAGATAAAAAATCTGTTGCTAGTCGGATATGTTGAGAAACAGAGATTAAGATGTAATAATAATAAAAGTTATCTTTATGTCTAGAAGAGAAATCGGATAAATAAGCTGTTTTATAAATTGAAATCTATTTTTTTTTTTTTTATATTTTAATAACACAAGCTTTTTATTTTCTGATTACAGGTAAGCAAGTTTGCGCCTTTATTCAACTGTGTCTATATATCACCGTTTAAATACAAGACTAAGGTTTCATCCACAAATTTAATGAGCTAGTATTAAGGTATGCCTTATTTAAAAATTAATTTATTCCTAATTTCTGTCTCTCTCTCTCTCTCTCTCTATATATATATACATATATATTGGGTTGTTCGTGCCTAAAAGTTCGTGCCGATTTTGAAGAAAAATTGAAACGCAGAAGATTTAAATTTTAGTATACATTTATTAAATTATATAAGTGCCATTCTGTTCTACAACCTTTCTCCATCTTTCAGGCAACTTGA
>Ga0157364_1003238_pt1 | contig 15737 bp, 10 predicted proteins | sample AttsexASBM2_FD_111476 | JGI IMG/M metagenome (GOLD analysis project Ga0157364, IMG submission 111476) | Fungus gardens microbial communities from leaf cutter ant in Ribeirão Preto, State of São Paulo, Brazil - Atta sexdens ASBM2 | ecosystem: Host-associated > Fungi > Mycelium > Unclassified ...
ATGTAAATATCTATCATGTAAATATCTATAATGGATTAACGATCGTTTTGAATAATTGCATCGAATAATTTTCATAATATTTAAAAATTTATTTTGGATCACCTTTTTTAATTATGGCAACTAGTATTGAAAAAATTGAGTATCTTCACAAACAAAATGTTTTTTTATATAAAACAATTTTTTATATAAACAATTATTCTCGTATACCACGATTTACATGAAATACAATTGAACGATAAAAACTCTCTTTGCCTCTTTCACGATTCTACAGGATGGGAATGTAGTGCTACGTTTTTTCAACGATTAATATTAGCTGTGCCATTACATTCAGCCACGTACTCTTTTTAATCCATTAACGACACGCTATACTCGCGCGTGGCCGTTGTTATGTTAATGTTCCGACATTTTTCATGGTATCTAACGTGTTCGATCGATGTTACGTTCGCGGGAAACAATTTTAACTGCAAGCGAATATCTTTGCGTAGTTTTTTGTTAGTATATTGAAAAGTATTTTACTACTTCGATAAATTCAAATCTCTTGTTTAATTAAAAACATCTGTATGTAACTTGAAAGAAAGCAAAAGAAAAAGATTTTAAGATATATAAAATATATTAATTTGTATTATAAAACTATAACGAAATATAGGAAGAAAAGTGAAAATTAACACTTAATTATGTAAAATATAAATAAAAACATAATAATATATAATAATAATAAATAATAAATAAAAATGTCATATTAAAAGCAAATATTTATATTTATAATGAAAAATCTCGTGAAATCTTGTGAATGTAAACGTTCAATTTTTGCTTTATTTGAAAACATTTTTCTTCACTTTGCGTGCACTTCAAAATTATCATAAAGATATTTTAGAAAAATATTACTCTTTACAATTCCTCGCTATTTTGTTATTCAATTATCTTAAAAAGTTCAGATTATATATATTTAAGTCTTAGACTACTCTATATTTTACATTAAATATATCTTCTATGTATACTTTGATATCTTTCTGGGAAATTTTGTAGAAGCTCGGTGTTTTGAGCATTTATGCTATTCCACGACGTCTCGAGTTTCCAATGCGCGTCGACGGTTGCATCACATTGCATACGCCACGACCTCCCACGTTTTGCTCGATAGAATACGCGGCAGGAAATCGCCGAGGAAAATCGGAGGCGAGTGAATGAGCGAGCGAGCGAGCGAGCGAGCAGGCGATTGCGGGTGAAAACGAAAAACGCCTCTCATCGACCTGGATAGGTTCCGGCGTGGAAAAAGAGTTTCCGGCGGGAACGAGACGCGCTCGAACGAGAATCTCACATTGTCTCTTTACGATAATCACAAAATTCGCTGTCTCTATCTCTCTTCATATTTTAAAAACATTATTCTATTTCTCAGATTTTACGCGAATTTTCTGTTATTTTTCAGTAGAAATAAATGAACGATGACAAATATAAAGTTTGAATAATACCTCAGAAATACTAATCCGTACAATACAGATTGTTCCAGCGATATTACAGTAACGTTGCAAACTTTACAACAATATTCCTGCAAGTTTATGTGTTGTGTGAGGAGTCTCGTTACATCGCGACGTTCACATATTGTATATTTATATAACACTCCGGAATACTGATCCGTACACAGATTATTCCAGCGACATTACATTGCAGCAGCATTGCAATGTTTCGGCAATATTGCAGTAACATTACAAACGTTGCAACAATATTGCTGTAAATTTATGTGTGACGAGTCTCGTTACATCGCGACGTTCACGTCGTGCAAATTAACCGGATGTCTTCGGTGCGTTTCGCGCGTTATCGACTGCCGATGTCAATTCGTGATCGGTGATGTCAGCTGTCATCGTCGATTATCGTCTTACGCGAAGATTCAGCTTGCGTGCAATTAACTCGACGACACGGTGACAGGTGACAATGTTTCCGTTCCTTGCGATATCGGGGGATCAGTTTATGCTATTTATTAACGAATGGATATCCGGCGGAACGCGCGGAGGCGTCTCTCTCTCTCTCTCTATCTCTTTCCCTTGCCGGAAAAACGCGAATCATATGCGTGGGCACATGCGGTTTCCCACGCCGTAATGCACTTGCGAAAGAGAAGGGACTACTCTGACGTGTTGGAAATTACATTGGAAAGTGGGGAAGAGAGACAGAAATCCGTCCTCAAAATTTCTATTTTTGCATAATTTCTATTTTTAATTTATATTGAGAAAAGATTCAATTTTTCTCGATGAACTCGAATGTTGAGATAATATAACATGTTACTTATTAGATATAAATTATTCTGCGCGTGCGCATAACTCGACTATAATGTTACAGAAAGATATAAAAAAAAAATCTGTATTAAAAAAAAAATCTTGATTAAAAGAAAACTCCGAATTTAAGCGAAACGCTAGAAGTTTATGCGATATTCAACATTCTTTTTGACGTTTTTTCCACCTAACATAGGATGTGAATAATTTTCTATCTCTCCCTTGATGATCCCTTTTTACGCGAGTATTCCCTTTGAGTATCGATGCGCGGTATTTAGAACGTGTGCTATTAATGAGGGCACTTTGTAACATGCACGATATGATGTTAAATGATAAAACTATGTATGCAAATATTGCGAATAAAAACGACATCAGTCTTTTTCATTAATTTCATATATAATTACATTTATTAATTATTCCGATGATACAAATCGAGTTTTGTTGATTCAATTTATTTCCGTAGAGATAAGAGGAAAGAGAGAGAAATTAATAAATAAATCATTTTGGGAAGTTGAGCTTGCTGAAAAGAGAGGATTGAAGAAGATTTTTCCCGACTCGATTCAGACAATTTATTTTTTTTTTAAATAAACGGCTCGGGGCTGCTGGACGCAGCGCGGACGTATCTTTTTTCGTCGTCTCGTCTGGAATATCTCGACCATCGACGAGTAGGAGAGGCCATCGTGATGCTAAAAGAGAGAGAAAGAGAAAAGCAGGACTTTATTGATTATCTATGATCAGATGTTGTGAACGATGCTTAAGGCGTCGTCGGGACTAGCTGAGGACTATATGTATATTGTATTTTAAAGACCCCTAAATCAAATTTATTCGATCTAATGAAATAGAAATTATTTTCATACACGACTTTTAGGTGTAATCGACATAAAGAGAAATCAAGAGAAACTTTCCGTTCGATTCGATTTTGTTAAAATATTTAAAAATTTTGCTAAATGCAGATCTAAAAATAATTTCATTGGATTATAAAAATAATCATGTAGGAGACGCTCAAGGTAATTGCTATAGAGTGTCAAAATTCTTTGCAGCATTATGCTTGAATTTCCTACATAATTATTTTGATTGTTTAACATAATATTTTCAAATCTGTATCTAATTACATTTTTAAATACTCAGCAAAATAATTCTTTCCGTATAACGTTCATTTTTTAACATTAATTATGAAGTATGTTAAATGGAACTTGTTAAAAGTAAAAGAATGAACAATGAACAACGAATAATGTAATGTAGGAATTCACGATAATTTGACCGGATCTGAGGTACGAAAAGTTCGTTTATCGCGTCTCATATTTCCGAGATTGATCGCAGTTTCCTTTCACTTCTTCGAGGCGTATTGAATATCATGCTCTGTGGATATCGATTCGAAGTTTTTGGTCGATCTGTTGAGGGTCCTTTGTTCGCAGCCATTCGTTTCTTTCCATTTCCTCTTTCTTTTTCCCGCTACGTACATAAAATTTTATCGAAGCTGTCATTTCCAGTATAATCATTAGATAGAATTCGGTTACACGAACGAGAGAAAGACAGAAAGAGATAATTAGCTCTGAATAATCAGCTAATTAAAAATCGTTATTTGCTGACCAAATAAGAAGTTCAACTTTTCTGCGGTGATGTAGGTAGTATACAGTATTTTTTCGTTTCTCTTACTTTTCATCTGGACGCTCTTATTTCGTGATTATTACAGAAGTGGCAAATTCGTTTTACCAATATAATGGACTGAAAACTTCACGAGATGATGGTTTTACGTGCTAAAATTGTATAATCCGACGTAGAAAGTCACAACAGCTAATTTTACAAATTTAGAGATTTTATTAAGAAGCGAGACTTATCGAAAAACGAAGAGAATAACAGTTTTTAACGACGTTTATTATTTCCTATAAAAAAATTTCTACTTTAGAGTATAATGTGACTTCTCCGAATATAACTAAACTTAAACGGTCGAAATAATTTTTCTATCATCTCGTTTTAATTTAAATCCTATTTTTTGTATTTTTACTTTAATCTCTGGTGCTGCTAGAAACAAAGGGACCAACTTTTGCGCTGTGCAGCATGTACTCTCACGAAAAACGAGGTTGGTCGCATTTCCCGAATGGGTTTTGCTCGGTCAAAAATAGAAAGAAATATAGAGAATCGTTACTTTAGATCTGTTCGCGTTTTTACGATATTACGCGAAATGTCCCGATTCGATTTCCAATATATATCGATGTTCTGACGAAACAAGGATATTGGCGGAGATTCTGCGGCTTCAACGACACTTTTAATTTAGAGGCCTTGAGCTCGGCGCATCGCGAGGGATTTATCGTCGACGTCCTTTTCTCAAATATAGATATTCTAACGCGAAAATCGACGTGAGTTTCTAACTCTGACGAAATGGCAATTGAATGGGACATGCGAAACAGTTTTTCTCGTCGCGTTTTGCTCACGCTAAATATATATCGCGACTCGAAATTTATACCGGGTGTCCGCATTGTGGATTCTTGACGAGATTCATCGTGAAAGTATTTAAATATATGCAAAATCGAGAGCGAGCACGTGATTCCCGAGGGAACGAGTCGGAAGGAAAAGTCGCGGAAACTTATTTTGTATGCGCTTCTCCCAGTTTTTAAACGGAGTGTGTTAACGTCGCAGGTATAATTAATCGCTCACTGCTGCCCGTTTGCGCAAAACAATCAAAATTATTTTCTCAAAATTATTTTAAATATTATGTTAAAAATTATATTATCTTAAAAATTATTATTACCTACCTGAATTTGGAATATAAATAATATGCGTTTACATGTATAGATGTTCATCCAAATTATAAGTTTTCATTGTACAGCAAAATTTGCTTTTAAAACAATTTAAGATATTAATTATTTAATGAACCTGCTTCGTTAACACAGAAAAGTATCTATTTTTAATTATAGTACATATTTTAATTATAATAGTACACATTTTAATTAAAATAATCCAAATTTTATTGATTTAAGTTATTTATTGATTTAAGTAGTCTCATTTTAAATAATTTCAAATTAAATTAAACATTAATTTATAATTTAAAATTAAATATTAATTATTTAGAGACTACATATATATTTTTTAAATTAATTATATTAAAAAAATATTTTTTTTATCATTTTCTATGAAGTCGTTCGAAAAATCGATCCTGAAAATAAATTTTCATTCACAACATGTCGCAAACTCTTCTTCAAATTGACGCAGCTTAAGTTCGCGCCTTTTTTAAGCAGCGCCAGAGAGCAGCATCACAAGAGTTCTTTCTCTTTCTCTCTAGAAGTTCCAAAGTCGTTCGCGCGAGTCGAGTTCGAACTCGGTTGACCGGTCAGACAAGCCGGATCGGCCTTGTTCGAACACCTCGAAGTCTAAGTCTTCATCATCCTCATCCTTATCTTCGTTGTCACATTGAATAGTCACTTCTTTGTCATCCAGTTTAGTAAATAATCTGAAAGGGTATTACCGGTATACATTCTCGGCAGATGCAAAAGCTCGAGAGTCCGATGTAATCCGATACTCCTGTTCGATTCTTGTTCGATAGTGAATTTTAATTTACAATCCAGACACGAAGATGAAAGCGTAAGGTTTCGATCAATAACACAATACCTACTAAAGTTTATGCCAAGAAAAAAATTAACTCTAAAATTCTGATTTTATTTTTATACTTATTTGAATTTGTCATTAAAAAATATTACAGTAGAGAGATAAGACGCATTTCTATCGCCCTTCTCATAATCTCTTATAACACGTGCAATGAATTTCACTGCTTATTCGCGAGATAGGACTCCTAGCGAATTCGCACATCCAGAGTCCTCCAGATTCTTCTTCCTTGGACCGGTATCGGATAAGAACGACGAGGGGAACGAGGAGGGAAGGAAGAGAGATAGGAAGGGTACGGAAGGAAAGGGAAGATGGTAGAAAACGGCAGGATACTCGATTCCCTTCGCGCTCGCTGGTTCGGCGCGGCGCGGAGCAGAGAGCTGGGAGAGAGATGATGCTAGGGGCAACTCTCGCTTTGTCCAGGAACCGGTCGACGTGCCTACCAGGAGGCAGGCAGGCAGGCAGGCAGGCAGGCAGGCAAGCAAGCAGGCAGGCACGCATCGATCCGCCAATCGTGCGGCGGTGCCTTAAGCATACTGCACAATGCTGACAATGACGAGAGCTTTCGGGGGAAGTGTCGTACGTGATCCACCTCTTTGTACTTTCTATTATTCGTCGCAATACTTTAATATGTCCTTACGTGGAATATTTACACACGTATCATTTCTATCGCATTGTCAATTTTTTTTGCAGTAGATTGTTTATTATTAATTTGAAATTGATTTTTTTTCTTCACGGAAGTGAAGACACCAATGACATTGATATTGAATTTCGAGGAAATTGACGCATCAAATATTTCTATCCTGAGAGAAATATCTCAAGTCAACCCTTCTAATCTGATCTCTAAAGTTCTGGAAATGTATCTGGCGCGCAAAATCGCCTTCGGCTATTGTTTCTCGTCTCTCGCATTCTCACCTTTATGGTGTATCATAGATATCACAAAAAGATGATCCTTTTCTCTTAGTTGGGGAAATTTTTATGTTTTTAGTTAAAAGAAGAAAATCGTGAGAAAGGATCGTGAGAATTATATAAAAAAGAAAAATTAGTTATTTTGTCTAATTTTTATCTATTCTAATGTTTAACTATATAACAAAGAATGTTTTAATTCGAAATTTGAATACGTTGAATACAATAGGGAGAAAATATTTTTTTTTTTTTTCTTTTTCGTTTTAATCAATGACAGAGAGAGAGAGAGACTTGAAAGAAAGCAGGAGTCGAAAATTTACTCTTCTCAGCATTCATAACATGATTTTCCTGGCGAGATCTCGCGGTTGTTTGTGTCGGAAGGCATGCACGGCCATCAATCATGGTCCTGAAACAGCAATAGAGACGTTACGACGTAGTGAAGAGATATCGTATTCCTGTAAACGCAAAGTTCAATTCGAAATGGAGCACACTCGTCGAGATAAATCGTCTCTTGCTATACGGATTTCTTTTTACGTGGCAAAAGATACGAAATCTTATGTTCCTTTAGATGAAGTTGCTCTGATAAGCAATATATTGTAAACTTTTTATATTTGATTTCGAATAACGCTCACGTTAGAATCTTTCACGCATAAAGTCTTTCATTTCTTTAAATAAAATATCTTCATATTAGACAAATGGATCTTTTATACATGAAAAATATACAGTTATTTATTTATTAAATGAGAAATTTTATATCAAATTATACAATTCTATCATAAGATGCACAGAAGATAAGGAATAAGAAATACTGATAAGGAATAACTTTTTATTTTTTATCGCGAAATTTATATTTCATAAAATTTTGAAGTGCGTTTTTTTTTAATCATTCAAATATGAAGCGTAAAAAGCAAAATGTTATATATCATTTTTTAAATTTTTTAGGAGAAAGAAAAAACTTATTCTCTTGAAAACTAACTTTAAAAATTCCTCGTAAAATTACCGGAATAGCTAAAAGATATGAGCAATCAATCTCTGCAAACATTTTTAATTAAGTTATTCTAATTTTTATCGTTTAAAAAATCGTGTTAAAATTATTAAAATTTTAAAACATTATAAGTCTAAGTAAATATATGCAAGCTAAAACATTGTGTATGTCCAAGTAAAAGTATCAATTCCACAATGAATTTACAACATTTTGAGTTGTACGTCACCCTCTTTTGCTCGTAGCAGCACTTTTTACAGATAGTATGTGGTAGAACCCAACACTTGCAAGCTATTCATAGAATAAAACACATTTTCACAATTTTGGCACTAACAACGTTTTACCGTGGCTTGTCTCATATATTTATAATGACTGCCAAAAGTTTTCGACTAAGTATTTTATTGTATAACAAATCTTAATAAATAAAGAGATCTAATCGAATACTTAATATGTTCTAATATTTAAAATATCGTATTTTTAAATTGATTATAACAAGAATTTTATTAACTTATAAACAGAAAGTAGATTGACAAAAATTATCGTAAAATTATATATTAGCCAAAAAATTTTGGCAGTCACTGCCAAAATTTTATAATGAAAACAACTTCTATTACTCGTAATTCGAAAACTTTTTCAACGTTTCTATGTCAAAGTAAATAACTCTTTTTCATATATTCGTCGTCATTATATAGCTTTTGTAGTTACGGTATATCCAGTGTATCCTTCTCGACGCTTCAATTATCAAACGGTAATTATGCGTCACGAACACTATGGACTCCACAGTACCCTATCCCACTTCGCATCGCGAAATCGAAACGTCGAGCTTCTGATAATTCAAAGGGGCCGATGTGTTTCGCTCTCCAGTCTTTGATCGCGATGGATCGATCGGAGCTTCAGCTTGGTTGCACGCTGTTAGGCACAACTCTCAAACCAATACTCACTTTTAGACAATAGATAATTTGACGCGGCAGAAGGCCGCTCGAGGATAATTTTGTCTCGTGTCTACGACATTGAGGCACGAAGCCACAAAATTTACAACCGTTTCAAATCTTGGTTTCAGGTTCTCTTTCAAAGCCAGTTTGAGTTCTCGCAATCTCTCTTTCTTTCTTTCCTTTCCCTCTCTCCTTCTTCCTCTCTCTCTCTCTCTCTCTCTCTCTCTCTCTCTTTCTCTCTCTCTCGACTTGCATACCGCGTACAGGTTCGCGGCAGGGCAGCCTCTACCTGCATTCCAATCTACCCGGTCGACCTCATTCCGCCATTATACTATTTCGTTCGGTCTGTCGACTATCTCGCGTTCTCTCAAATATCGTCTCCTGCGCGTTTGTTCGCGCGAGAGTGAGTTTTCGGAACCGAATTATGTCACACGACGTCGCGTCCTGTCCCTGACATTGCACTTCCGATTCGAAGTTTGTTCCTTCGATATTTCCGCGGCATTCTCTGCTACCACAAACATAATTCAGTTTTGTATCTGTGATTATTAACATTTATTAACATTTGAGAAGAAAAAAAATTATCGGTATAAAATACAAACATCGTTAGTCGCGAGGTCACTTAAATAAATTAAATTAGTTTGAATTTTTTTAATGATGCTAGTTTTTATATTGAAAGAGAAAGAAAGAAGATTTCTATTGCGATAAGGATTAACTAACTCTTCGTAAGCACATATAGAAGAACTGCGGAACTCTTCTTTATTTTTCTAAGAAAACTGTAGAACTAGAACTTAAAAAATAGAATTCGTTCTAACTTCACAGATCCATATAAATTTGGATTGCGAAGTTAATATGCCTTTCTATTAAATAAAATAATGGCAGTTCAAACAGCACTCTCTCTCATTCTCTCTTTTCATAGTTCTACAATTCCTTATAAAAATAAAAAAAAGTTCTGCAATTTTTGTCTACTCCGTAGACACACTGGGTCGTTTTTATTTGGCCTAATTTGTTTACTGTTTTAGATTTCAAAAAATCCAAAAAGATTCAGGATTACGTTTTTACCTCTCTGTTACATTACTAGATAATTATTTAATTCAAATGTTAAAACCTTTATTTAATAAAAATTGAAATTGACGCTAAGAAATTTGAGAGTGAAATTTCGCTTGGATAAAAAAAAGATCCAGTCTTTTAATGATACCGAGATGAGACCATCGAAGAAACGCTAAATTTCAACTATTAACTTTTGGTAGATTTTTTTAAATAATCTCGATATTAATTTGTCCGATATTGTTCATTTTGTAAGTAAAGTCTTCCGGTAGCGATTGACCATTCTGTGTAATGGATCCACTCTCTCTGTCTCCTGGCATTATGACATCGACAATCGTATTCATTATGACCGATTCGATCACTGTCAGCAGCAGGCAAGTAGATACCATCGAGAACTGTATATCGATATTCATTATCTATTACGTTATCCTGATCGGGTGCTCGGTCATTCGCCAAATGCATTCGTATACGTCATAAATCAACTGCTGCGAAAATATTAACTCTCTCGACCGCACACGTGACACGGATATTTCACGATGAAGCGATCGCACGCGTGTTACTTTACACCGCGTTACAGCGCGATTGCAGTTTTACTTTGGACGTTGATGGATCGGTATAACTCGATGACGGATTATTCGCTCGGTGGCTGTTGTTTCGATAAAAATTTTTCCTTTTCAGAAGACCGGCCGATCATTATTATTTTAATCCGCGACAATTAAATAGACAGTGAAATATTATTCGAGCAGTAAAAAAATATAAAATCATTCAACAATGAAGAGAATATATGTACAATAATAACAATGATAAGACAAATATTATCCATGATGTTCATGATAAACATCGATAAAGTAATTATTAACTATGAGATAAAATTACAACCCGATTAAATTTGCTTTAATATATTAATTAATGTCCCAATTAATATATCCTGAAAACATCGCAGACATATAATTTGATATTTTATCTGAAATATTAAATTTAAAATTTACATCGTGTAAATGAATATTTTCATTTTATTTATTTATGGATATTTAAGCTTTTCAAAAATAAATTACAATTCTTTCACCAAAGTTTAAGATCTACGTTCGTATTTACGTTCGTAACATTATCGAAAACATTCACATTTAGTGTATCAAAAATAAAATTATTAAATGAGTTAAATAAAGTCATCACTTGTGAAATTAGAAACCTGTTCTACAGGTGCGACATAACGACACAGAAAGGAGAATCACCTGTTAATTGCTGGTATATGTGCGACATAACTGAACATAATACAAGCTATGATAATCGATAAATTCCTTAATGAGCCAATAGATACGTGATCACCGAACTGCTCCAGAGCGACTTGCACAAGATCATCGTGAGCCCACAGCATCTCAGCCCGGACCACATCAAGGTCTTCCTTTATCAGATCCTACGAGGTGAGTTACAGCAGCTTTAACATATCACGTTCTTTTTATTGCGCGTGTAATGATACGGATGGGAATTTTTTAAAACGAAGAAGCCAAAGAGTACAAAGGTATATCACGATGTGCTTTTAAAATTTACAGCGTATTTTAGCGTAACAATATATTTATGTGCTTATATAGATATTTATTACGTTATATTATAATTTTTTATACAGAATGATGCATTTTTAATGTCAATCTTAAATTAAATATAGTGAAAAAGTGCAATGTAAACGGATAACTAGTAGGTCAGCTCGATTAAAACATAATGCGCGTATTCTTGTCAGGAAATGAAAATCTATAAAAAAAACGAAGGTATGAAGGGATGAAAAAGTTCGAAGTTAGAGCTCTCGGGACGGCGAAGATGCCGGTCCAGTCTCTTTTGACGATCTCTCAGGAGTCGTTGAGGTCGAGATTTCGAGATAGTCTACCAGGTAACAGGAGGAGGAAAGGTGGCGAACAGGATATGGGGGTTGGATGCAAGAAACGAGATGAGAATGGCGAAGGACGAGGGAAAAGTCGGCGGTTGTAAAAATCCACGAGCGGCATATTGCCTCCGTCGCCGCGTCGTCGTCGGGCGATGGTTAGATGGTTAGGGGGTGGCGGAATGGAGGAGGTTGGGTGTCAGTGGGAGTAGTGGGGGTGGGAGAACTGGGATAAACAGGATCGTTTCTATTCATCCCTCGGGATCATCCCGGGATCTCGACGCTCCTATATCGTCCTTACATTGTCTGGCTTGCCGAATTACTCGTTTCCTCCCCCTTTTCTCCATCCGTTCTGTCTCTTTTTGGACTTGAAAAATGTTCATTCGCCCTTTTCGTAATTCTCATTTGTCTTTTTCTTTTGGTCGCTACCGTCACTATTTTCCTCCTTTCATAAAACAAGCAACGTTATTCTCTCGCGATTCATTTTTTCATGTGATTGAAATTTGATTTGTTCAATAAAAAAATTATATAAAATTTAAAGATTCATATTCATATCAGGAATTCTTATAAAAATTGTGTTAGTGATATTATTGTTAAAATTTAACGCGACAATGTTACATGAAGGACCAACGCAATAAGACAAGTATAATATTTACAATTTTATTCTCCCTCTGTAGAGATATGAAAAACTTGAGATTCTTCTATGCGTTAGAAGTTGCATATTGCACCGTTGAGCGTAATTTTAATCAAAGGCACAGCGCGCGTGATTACATTTCATGGATGCGGAATTTTATTAGAAAACTGCCGTCCCTTTGTATTCCCTGCAAGCACGATTTGGCTATCCAAAAACGCGAGATAAACATCTCTCTCATCGAGCGAGCGAGAGAGAGAGAGAGAGAGAGAGAGAGAGAGAGAGAGTGCGGATCAAAGGGTGCGCTGGATTAAAAGGGCTCGACACGACATACAACACGGGAAAAAAGAAAGGCATCGTCTGAAAATGAAATTCCATTGCAATAATAGACAAATTTGAAAGTAGCTGTACTTATATGTTAATGCTAAAAACTTCTTAGTTAAAATCGCTTCTCAGATTTTCCTCTTTAATCAAATATTATTTTCAAATAATTTGAGAAATTTATTGGATTCCATATGGATCTATTGGATTTTGTTATGGTTTTTTTCCTGCTTCATAAAATAAAGATAACAAAATAACCCAAATATTGTATAAATACCTTTATAACTCTTTTATATTTTCATTTTCAAGAGATATTAAATCGGGATACGTGATGAGGCAATTATTTACGACGGACACAGTCGCAGATTTTTGATTGAACGTGAAAGAAATGGCAGCAGAGAAACAGAGAAAAGAAGAGAAAATCATCCTTTCGTACGATCGATTTTGCTTATATTGCAACAGAATGTGGCATTGGATGAGATGAAATGGCCGATAGAAAGAAAAAGAGGAAAGAGAAAATGGGATGAAGGAAAGAGAAGAGAAAAGAAGAAAAATGAGAGACGAATTGCAGCGCTGTAAATTCGTTACCCATCCTTCTCTCTTTGCATATACAGCACTTCTGAGCGATATTAGAACACATCTTATGATTTACCGCGTGCGCGATAAATAAATTCTCGCTGCCGATTGAACCGTTTTTCTAATTCCAAGCATTGCGATATTCATGTTGAGATGTTTACGAGAGAATTCACATAACGTTATATATTGCAATCATAGACGGAAAAGTCGGCGTTTGCAAATAGAAAATACATTCTATCTAGTTGCAATCAAACAAATCAAAGCCAGAGGCACGATGCTATTTCTCTTGTTAGATAGCGTGTGATCTAGTAAATTGGTAGAAATTCTGTGGTGCAGTTTTAATAAATTTACTAAATCGCCTTTGTGTGGTGTAAGATCGAAAATGAACCAATCTAGGATAAAAAATTCTAATTTAGAAATAGATCAAAAATACGTCAATTAAGAAAAAAAGAAAATTTTTTTGTGCCATTTTTTTGATGATCGAATTACAATTGATTCTCTCGCGAATATATATCTTTCTGCGGCCGAGTATATCCTTTAGCTTCTATTATAAAAAATATAAAAGACATGGCGGACAGGCGCAAAGGGGATAGCTACGTTAATTCATCATTCGTCGTGTCATCACTTTTGTTTCTCCTTCAGCCGGTTGTTTTCGAGGATAATTTGTCACGACAGGTTCCGCCGCATCTCATGCTTTCCCCTTCTTCTCTCTTGCCACGAAGGATGCAACTCGAATCGCGCGATAACAGTGAAGGCGAAGGAGAACTCGTGTTCACCCTTTGCTTCCGCTCTCAGTCGAAAAGAGCAGAAAGGAGGTTTGTGGCGCAACTAGTGCAACGCGAATGCACATTATGCGCTGGCCAACCGAGGCGCATCGTCGCGAATAGTAATTTTTCCCCGTTTTCTCATTATTAAGATCTTTCTAATTTCGTCACGGGCGACGTCTTCGTCTTGTTTTTCTTTTCTTCGTTTTTTTTCCTCTCCTGTCGTGATGAGATAGTTACTTCTAAAATTACTGTCTTCGATACTCCTGAGCAAGCACGAGAAGAAATGGTGTCTCGATGTAACGTAATGTGATTGGAATGACTCTCGAGGCGAAATTGCGTTGCGAGTCATGTGGAATTATCTTGGAGATACTAGGGATTTGTAATGTAGATAACGAATGAATCGAGTAGTCCGGAGAGAGAGAGAAAAAAAACGATTTAAAAAATTCAGTGTGATAAAACAATTGGCATAATTATACAATTAAAGTAGAAAATCTTGCACGTAGGTGTGACAAATATAATATTTTTTTCTTAATTAAATTCAATGCTATTCTAATTTTATATTATTCTTAATATAAATCCTTTGAAACTTTCGCGCGTTGAACTAGATTTAATTTATACATCCCAACTAATAATATTTTTCAGATAAAATTATGAAAATCTCAAATAAATAGTAAAATAAATAGTAAAATAAAAATACTTGAATATTTTTTACGTTCGTTTTGAGACTTGAATTTATATCTCTACTTATATCTCTAGCGCAGCATACAAATCAGGATCAAGTGACTGAAATAATAATGCATTCGCTTAACGTATCTCTGAATTGCGCATTTGCTGCAAGACAGCGACATCTCTTGATAAGCCTTGCTAATAGACATCTTATCGCGATTTTTCTTATTCTATAAATTGCCATGTGGCCAAAAATAAAAATAAATATTTGTCAATATCGGTTGCTCTCTTGATCATGTTCATGGATCGATGTTCGTTTGAATCCGAGTTTATTCTCTGAATTCGTTCGAGCTTCTGCATGCTTCAGCGGTACATATCTCAAAGACGCATCATAAACCGGAAAATTGAGCAACATATATTTTCGATATATCCGACATATAAACTGCCCGTTTACTGCGAGTTGCGAATCATCGATCGCAATGTGTAATTTTCAGCGTTTTGGCTTGAAGCTTCAGAATTAACTAAGATAAGATTGCAGCGATACAGGAGAAGAGAGGAGACTTGATAATGTCTATTAGTCACTCAATGAAATACGCAACATTTCAACAATTTTTTAAATATTTTTTTTAATATTTATTTTTTATGTATTTTCTTTAATTTAAAAAAAAATGAAAAAAGATGATCACTTGTGACATGACTGCCTATATCGATAATATTAAGAAGTAGGAGGAAAAGACGATTCTCGATAACGAAATTCTGTGAATCTTCTCATGTTAACTTGTCGCGGGTCCGTTCCGAACTTTCTCACCCAGTATAACGCGACGCGTAAAGCTCGACAAATAGAACAGAAAACAGCTCTTCTCTTGACTGGTCCGAAACCAGTCCTGCCGCTGCCCATTCGTGACCCCGGATCCCGTCATCCGGTCGACTCTGGCTTCTTCTCTAACTACCTCACCACCTCCTGCCCCTTCGTTCTGCGTCCTCCTACCTCCTTCCTCTGCTCCCTTTGCCGGTCGCGACGTTTTAATTAAGGAGCAATATCTTTTTGAAGAGAAATCGTGGCGTTTCTCTTTTTAATCTATTTAGAAAGCGGATACCAACATTGTGTAACAACAAATCAATATCTTGCAACAGGAACAACTGATACCGTTCTGTAGAGCGAAAACGGAAGGAAGGGA
>Ga0157364_1003239_pt1 | contig 15735 bp, 7 predicted proteins | sample AttsexASBM2_FD_111476 | JGI IMG/M metagenome (GOLD analysis project Ga0157364, IMG submission 111476) | Fungus gardens microbial communities from leaf cutter ant in Ribeirão Preto, State of São Paulo, Brazil - Atta sexdens ASBM2 | ecosystem: Host-associated > Fungi > Mycelium > Unclassified ...
CAAAGATACATGAATCTAAACTATTAGACTTGTAAATAAATTTAAAAAATTTCGGAGCAGATACCGATTAGGCATTAAACTGATAAATGCATTTCTTCAGCTTCTCGGATAATAAAATTTCGAATAAAAGCAAATTATTTATTATCTGTCTTCCATTTTTGTTACAAAAACGTTAGTCTTTAATGACATATGTCATCATTTCACATTTTATTTCGGCCCGTTTTGCGAAAAGATAGGCACCGACGATTTTTTTACGACACATAGTTCCTCCATTACATCTAAAAAATTTTGGTATGCGGGATAACGCCGGCATCGCCCATCCCTGCAGACATATTCGGTTCACGATCTGCCATGTTACATACTGTGTCCGTCCAATTGCCTGCGCTCTCGTAGCGAACGATATTAAAAAAAAAGAGAGAAAAGAGAATAAAGTGGAAGAGAAAGAGAAACAAAACGCGATCGACATTTTACCGACACCTGTCAGACAGAAAATAACTCTTGTCATTGTTTTGGTAGTCAGCAATAGTGCCGATTCTAAAATTGTTATGTCATAGATACAGTATCGATTGTGTAACTCGACCGTCGTATTTCGTACCGTTGTACGTGATGAACAAATTGTATGTCATACGTGTTTCTCATCGTACCGAAAGTCATATTGTCGAAAATTAAATTCAATATAAGATACTACACAAGCGATCAACAGAAAGAAATCACTGATATCTGAAAACCGCTGATAATATTGAATGAACACTTTTATTTCGTAGGTTGTAGAAGTATAATGGCCATAAACATAGTCAGTCAATAATATCTCAGATTACATAATAAATAAAAAGTTTTAATCGAGATATATATATTTTACGCGTTTATTTACATCGTAGTTAATCATTAATATCCTTTCTTGGTTACGTCGCAAAAATTAGAAAAAAGCCTATTATTCCCGAGATTTTATGCGTTAACAATCAAAAGGCAAACATACAAGCGATTCAGGAACAATCGCGAAAACTGTCGCAAGAAATATATTGCACCATGGAGATTGCGCAGTATTACTGATAGCGTACCTCGAATAAGTGCATATGCACCACACAGCGCACCTGGGGCACATTTTGCACCTTAGATTATATTCAAAAAGTAAATGCAAAGCTCTACGTATAGAACTATATTTTATGAAACACATGTGAAGGAAAATAGGTCGCTGCTCTTATCTCGAAACACATTATAGGTATAACCTTTTCAGACATGACAAATGACAGTAATGGACGGCTCGCGGGACGGTAAGTGAAGAAAAACTTACGAGAAGCAATGACGCGTCAGATTTTTCATGTTAGAGATACGGGTTTCTTGCACGGAGACCCTCCATAGAGACTCCCATCGACGGCGGCGGGTCTATCAAATTAATTGAAATTAATTAATTGGAACAAGATCTTAAGTTCCGACAGAAATCGACGAGCTAGTCGCCGTCCGACTGATGTTTACAAGCGTAAACATCAATTACGTCCGATAGCAATTACGTCTTGAGAACCAATTAAAGTGTCAATTAAGACGAGACACGAAGTACTTAACGATATTGTACTTAGGCGATGGCGGCCAATTGTGGTACGCGTGCAGGTTGCAACGCGAAGTTGCATCCTCCGAGTCGTTAATTGACGCGATATTGCTCTTTACGATTACGGCTTTCCGCCAAACCATGTATCAAATTGCGATACGTCGCGTCGATGACACGCCTTCTGTTTGTTACGAGAAAAACATTCCGAGGGAGTTCACCCAGCTAGCTGGATTTATGACCAGCTGAAAGCGAACTATCGTCGATTCACTTTCTCTTTATTACCGATATTATATTTCACGATCAAATATTATTATTATGTTCGCGATACCGGAAGTTCGAATGTATTAGAAATATCAGAGTCCCTGTTATGAAAAAACTATAGGAGAAACTCTTCATCTTTCTCTCTCTTCCTCTCCCTTTCTTTCTTTCTCTTTCCCTTGTGTCGATCTTACGTTTCAAAAGTCATATATATTCTTGTTATATGCTCTCGGAGCAACCTCACGTTGTAGAATTCTCTTCAATATTTTTTTAGAGTATCATCAAGATATTTTTAGAGTATTCATAGATAATTCTTATATTTTTAAGACCTTAAGTACAATCTTAAAATGTCATAAACCATAGAATATTAACATTTTAAGATATTACTTAAGACGGTCTTAAAATAAAAATCGACTAATAAAAATTAAGTAGATAAAAATTAAAATAGATAAATAAATTTTCTAAATAGGCATCTTTCACATAATATTAATAAATCTGTTTCAATAAAATACTAATTTATAGCGATTTCACAAAATATGGTATAAATTGAAATTCAACGACAAAGCTACTAATAATCGCTGTAAAAATTCAACTATCGAATTCGTTTAAAAAAGGAAAGACGTTTTTCGACGCTATCCGACATCACCGGTAGAGTATTCCCTTCGCGCGCGAAGGGAAAACGTGGGGAATTTTTTCGCTATTTCTAGAAGCACGGATAGCGAGGCCGCGTACGGCGTTGCACTCAAAATGCAGCGATGATTGTTTATGTCGGCGATTTAATTAAGCTCAGTGTTAATTCAATGTACGTGTTCGGAACAACTAACGAATCACGGCCGCATCTGCGTGTCGGATTAGCAGGCACCCCGTGCAGCCTACCACTCGTGACTAAGAAACGTGTATCGTGTACATGAATATGGTAGTAATTAACCACGATTGTGGCGACAACGCTCTCAAAACATGCAGCGCATGCGAGCCGCTGCGCTTTATCGACGTGAATACTTATGCACGCCGCGTTTAACTCACGGACGCATCCCTCACTTGCATCGAGTTATTCAAACAAACGAGATATTTAGGTACTCCAATAAACGGAGATTCAAATGTGCAAATGAAAAACATGATCGTGATTCATCCACGTTAAAAAAAGTTCTGATTCTATATTAATGACTCTTAATGAATTATAGAGACATGCAAAGTCTCTATAATAAGAGTCTCTATAATAATAAAGATTACAAAGTCTCTATAAAGATTACAAAGTCTTACTTTTTCCTTAACCTTTTGACTACAGTAATGGGTCATTTGGATTCGAAGCAAAAATTTTAGTTGTGGTATAATCTGATTATGAGATTCTACATATATATATTGTAGATTATAAGTGAAAAAACATTAAATCTTCCTTTATTGATTACATAACGCGGAGATTCATTAATTCACTTGCATTCTGTTCTTCAAATAGAATATTTTAAAATTTAAAAATATACTTTTTATGTCATATATATCTTATTATAGTTTTAATAAGAATTAATCTCACATTATTTTGACAGATTCTAACATTCAATGTAATTGTCAAGGTGCTTAAAAAAAGAAAGGGCAGTACCGACTGAATTCTGACGGAGCAAATATTATTTCAGTTTTCGGGAACGATACGTATCGTTATATACGAAATGTAGCAGCAAGTAAATATCCTATACAACGGATATCAGTTCGGAAGCACAATCGCTCTGCTGTAACTCAAACTCGCGTTATTCGCCCTGTATAAGCCGGGCGCGAGGCGTTACCGTCAACGCGATAGTCGGGAGTAACTACATCTAATAATAGTTATCCCTCGTTATTCCTCGCTTATACAGTCCAAGAGTATACTGACAAAGTAAACTACTACCAGGTGTCGAAGTACGTCCTCGTTAGCGGGTTTACAGCTAGGTCACCATTGTGTAACCACGTACCCGGCGTTGCATGCGGGCTTGCTTGGCGAATGTCGCGGGCGCACTATGCACCCACCGTCTACAACGACGATATTATCTTAGTAACGACCAAGCGGATAACGAGAGTCCCTTAACTTTTCCGATCCGCGCTGGTCGCGCTGCATGCCTACTTAAAAACGAATCCACTCTCAAATGTTCCGTGCAGACAATCATTTCGATTCTGTTAATAACTCTCATGTGCGTTCAATAACGCCAAAAACTACCGCTGTGAGTTCGATATTAAAATTGTTCCATTTAAAAATTATTTCATAATTTTACATTAACTACTTTCTAAATCTGAATCAGTGGATATCAGTCTCAAAGTATGTCACTTAATAAGCAACAGAAATTCAAGGAAAAAAGAAAGTAAGCGTTATATAATTAAAGTATCGACATTTTCATGTTCATTATCTTTTGATAAATTGTACATCTTTTGATAAATTGTACATTGAATGTATACATTACAACAAGATTAGTTATAGGTTAGGAATTCCACGTTTCATTGATTTTTTTTAGCTAAATATCACTGCAAGTATTCACTGATTATTCATTGATATACTTGGGACTGATATCAATAATTTAATTCAGATTCAGAGAGTAAGTACTCAATTATCCTCTTTTTCTTTTTCTATTTTCTATTGAATTTAATTTTTGTTTAGTTCTGTTTAATTTGTATATTATTTTGTTATTTTTGTTCAATTTTCTTTTTATTTTTGTATCTTGTATATCTCTATACCTGACAATGAATTCTCTATTAATACTTACCGACTTTTTTTTATTATAATTATAATTCTAACGTTTATTATCGCTTAAAGGGATGTCATCTCAGAGCGCTCAATAAATAACGATTTATCTACTTATTTATCTATCTACTTTTAGCGAAGATTTCATAAAATTCATAAAATTGTTCTATTCGATGAAATTTCACATTTAAATTCTATATCTCCAATAACAGATAAAACGGAAGAATTTTAATTAGCTGAAACAGAATATTCCGCAATTATTCGCCTAAGGTGATGTCGATATCCTTCAGTCCGTCGAAGGATTAGAACCGTCAGGTACCAGAAACCCATAACACCTTTGTGCCGCGTTGTACGTCGTCCATCGAAGAAGAGCGGCTACTACCCTTAGTCGCGACACAAATTCCGAGTAAATAGCAAAACGTAAGACGGAAAACAAAGTGAGAGAGAGTGATGTCGCTTGACGAGAGCGAGACAAACGGCGAATCGATGCCTCCATTTGCTTCAACCCTCGTCGAGTTCTAGCCACGGTAGCACCTCGCCTCTTCATTGTCGCTACCAGCGAGAGGGTGACGGTTATTGTTAGTGAAAATCTGCCGCAAGCTTCCAACGTGGCACGGAGAAACGTGCCCAACATCACTACCCCCGTATGTTTCGCCAGCGAACAGACGAGGATCGTCTGGAGCAACCTCGAGGAAAATTCCACGTCGGTATCGGAAGCAGCCACCGCCGCCGTTGCCTGCGACGTCAGCCCCATTGTGGCAACTTGATTGGTTTGCTGCTTGATACGATACACCCGGCAAGAGTCTCGTGTCATAACCGGTGAGACGAGTTCTCTCGAGTCGGTTGCCATACCGCGAGAGAACTGCACTGCTACATGCAGCAACGTCTTGGATGCACCTCGGCCGTGTCATCAAACGTCTTGTCAATCGTCGGCGCGATCCGATTACGAAATTCGGTCCCACGATCTGCGGCAGTGTCGTTTCCGCAAGAGTAGATATTACTTGCGTACATCGCGCAACCGATTTAACATCAACGTATCGCAGACGAGCGCATGTTTATCACTGAGCGGCGGATAAAATATATGTAAATAGATATAAACTGACTCGCGCGAATAAATATTAAAAGTGTTTTTAGCTATCCACGAGTGGTACATTTAATAGGTACATATAATATTACGATTAGGTACAGGACCGCTATGTGAACTTATCATAACTAAAATAAATAAGAGAAGCACTTAACGGTCAAAGTTAGATATTGGAATATATCTGTACTCTTTAAAACTTTTAGAGTAAATTGTCATTCTCACAGAACTCTCATTCCTAGATTCGATTTTTCATTTTCTGATTGACTTGTGATTAGGCTTAATCTAATATTTTATCCAATGAGCTTCATCTATAATGAGTGAAGTCAGTTTATTGTTGAAAGAAACATCAGGTTAAGCTTAATCACAAGTTAACCAGATAATAAAAAATTGGATTCTAAAGATTGAAAACTGAGCCACTCTTTTCAAAACTCTTTAGAGTAAAATTGCACTCCAAAGAATTTAAAGAATATGTATTTATTTAAATAAATTTACGTTAAATATCAAGTGTTTAATATATGTAATATATTTTTCTGAGATCAGAACGCGATTTTTGCTAACGCGGTTACTCGTCGCGGTCAGAAATCCGAAGACGCGTTCGTGATTTATATACTTAATACGACCCACGGGCAGCTTCTAAATCCGATTTCTGAAGTCTGGATTCGTTAGTCAGTGATATCACGTCCCCGCGCTCGATCGAACAGTCGTATCATAATGGACGGGGCGGCACACCGTGACTACGAACACGAGGGGGACGTAGCGTGCGACGGCGGGCGGGGGAGAGGGTGGAGGAGGAAAACGAGCTTTTCCCGGAAATCTCGCGAATTCGATCCATAAATAAGCCCGCGGAGGTTTATCTCTGCAATCTAACGAACTTGTAACCCTAAAATACTCCAGGAATAGCTCCTCGTCACGAAGTCTCCCGTGGCACCGCGGGAATCAAAGCACCCTCATCCACCCCCACCCACTCCGGTTCTCCTCCCGCGGCTTTGCGGTTTTATATACACGATATAATGTGCGTGATATAATCGATAGCAGGCATTCCGTTGAGATGAGAAGCCGTCGGGGGCGTTGTCACTATCTCGCGCAGGATCTCGATAGGATAAATTCAGAGATGAGCACCGAAGAGATAGTGGGAATTGCTGATCGTATGTAAAAGTCGATACTTCCTCCGTTCCCTAAAGATTATTATACATTTCACGTCATGGCAAAATAAAAGTACCGATAATGTCTCTCATTATCATTCGAAATGAAATCTCATAAATATCGAGGATTAAATGTTTAACCCGCGAATGAATTAACGAATGGTGGACAAATGTGTTTGCGCAACGAAATTTATTTTGCAATTTATTTTCATAGCAAATCATTAATTTTTACAATTAATATTTATTATGCTTATTACCGTTTCGGACTCAAACAATTGCATTTGTAATCATAATTACAAATAAATAAAATAATTATCTGTCTATAAAAATTGCATTACAAATTGCATTCTCTTTTATCGATTTCTTCGTATTTCCCATCTTGAATTGAGAAATTGATAGAGAATCGCTCACCGAATTGAGAGATGAAAAGAAGCGAAAATGTCTATCTTTCACAACGAAAAGACGCTAGGAGATATCTGTGTAATACCATCAGCCGGAAAGAGAAAGATACGGCATACATCAGATTTTGACAGACAAACAAAATGCAAAGTGGCTGCACTCTAGACAAATAATATGCATAAATTTACATATTGTGTAAAAGTTTGCAAATCTTGAATGCAATCCGGGCGAAAAATAAAATCACCGAAACACAGCTTCGTAAAGTGCACGCGCGAGATAGTACGTCAATCTGCATTAAAGTTCAGCGTATCGCTTAATCCAAGGAAAAGCGAAGGCGCACTTGGATGTGCATGAAAAATCCTCATCGACAAGTATACAAAAGTCAGACATTAATAGTCCTTTCAATAAAAAAAGAAGAAGAACCAATTCTTCCAAGTTTTCTATATAATTCATGTTTCGACAACAGTACAATTACGCGGCAATTTTAACTCTATTCCACGGTACTTTGCCCACGCGATTCCACATGATGTATTTTCAACCGAGTCGGGAACTAACGCTTTTCTGTAAGCCGTATCCCGTTGCAAAATATCGTTACGCATTTGTCACCATAAACACATTTCTGAAGTGCTTTACTCGTCGTTGTAAAGGAAAGCCGCGTGACAGTAGCGACTGTGCATCTTCGCCGGCACAAGTGTACCGAGTTACCTGCGTTTCTCTCCGACACTGTGTATGCATCTGCGCACACAATGCCTCGCCAGTATGCAGCATTAGACTTTCACGTATTCACGCGGGACGTCGGGTACCACAGGAAGCACACAAGCCCATAATACCGGCTTGCAGTACATACAATATGTACTGTTGCGACGTATCACGATGTTACGCGAATAAGTGTGTGCACGCGCTCGTCGACACACCTGCGTACGTATCGTATAGACGACATCCAGCCGTTACTTCCACTTAATAATACCCATATACAAGACCGATTTGTAAGATGTGATTTACGCGTTACTTCTTACACCTTCCGGCAATCGCAATACATCCTCGAGATATGGGATCGCTTAGCCATTCCATTGGCGATGAAATTTAATAACTAGTGTCTCGTAACAGAGAAAAAATACATTATTATTGAACGGTAAACGATTATAATAGTCACTTAGAATAGTCAGTCCAGATACCTGGAGTGTTTTTACATTCAAGTAACAAAATGTGAATTATTTTGTATATCGCGCGCGTTTAACTTTTCCTTCTTTTTTATAATAATTACTATATCCTTTACAAATCCTTAAAATATATAATTTCATTGAAAATCCACAACAAAAAAACATTATATTAATTAAAATCTTTGTTTTTTTAATCGTCATAATAAGTTACTTAATGCATTTATTCCGTATAATATTTGTTTTCTACTTACTCCTTTTCAGAAAATTGTAATTAAATTTATATTCATAATTTTTAAATACTAAAAAATCGAAAAATGATCAATAATAATATACAATATGTAATTAAGAGTGATTTTAATTGGAGTGTAAAAATACTTTAAGTGATTCATTTATAAAAAAGTCAGGTGACTATTTCCGGGTTGACTAAAATCGCCTCATGTGTGATGACATTAATTGTGAAAATTATTGCCGAAATATGGAACTTTCTCTATATATTTAATCATCATACAAACAATTTGATCTCATTTAATAATATAATAATTCATCATAGTCTTTCATTTCGGTGTTGCTCAGAAATGAAAAGTTTGGTACAAAGGCAGATATTCGTGTCACGATATCGGTCGAAAAAAAGAAAGGAGTACGTATATCGTTCAAGAGCAGGAAAACTTACAATTAGTCGACAAGTAACAATGGCTTTTTGTCAGCCATACGACAAAGCTTCGGCGCGCAATATAAAAGTACGAGAACCCTAGATCATCCGATATCCTCTTCATATTCATCTTAAAAAGTCGACTGAAACCGATATATTGACATATCGATGTAATGCACATGTAACTTGTTCTTGCCTTTGTACATTTAGGTCAACCTTTTCGAAAATATGGCCGAGATAATCATACGCGCTCTTTTCTCCTATCTTCGTTCTTTTTAATTCATCTTTCTCTCCTTCCCCCTCCCCTCCAATTGTTAGATTTTCTTCTCACATGAAGTTCTCTAAAGCGTCGATACTTTCAGTGACATTAATATTTTCGGACTTTTATTGAAAATTTAAAACTTTAACTAATCGAAGATTTACTTTAATAGAAAATTTATGAATATAAATTCCCTAACTTTGAAGCAGACTATCAATAGCACAACGTTTAAAATTGATGCTCCGTTTCAGAATTACAGGTGAGATTTGTTAGAAAACCGTCACGATGTGTAATGCAGCTTAGACGATATTTTCTTGTCACGTGAAGAAATTTTTCCGTAACGGATGGTGGCGGCTTCTTTGTCATTTCGAACGGTGAAAAGGCCGTGTCGACTCTAACTCTTCCGTCAGCTCGCGTCATTTCTTTTCAGACGAGATTTCGGTGGGCGATAAGAGCAAAACTCGCGACTAGATCTTTAAGGTAAGAGCCTCTCGAGCGTTCAATATCGTCGGGTTTAATATAAAAGACGACAGGCGTCGCGGAGCTACTTTGCGCATCCTAGTCGTTCTACTTTTTCGACGGGCAGTCCGGCGAAATGTCAGATGTTAATAATGTCAAACTTTTCCGCGTTCTTAAACAGAAAAACAACATTTTGTCGAGAGCAACATCAATATTGCCCTGATTTCACTTGTTTATCACCGATAAATAAAACATGCTGACGCAGTAATAATTAAAATATGACAAGAATCTATTTCCGTGGAATTTATTGCATTGTCTATGGAAACGACTATTTATGTTTTCCATAATTGCCTAATCTGATGTACTGCAACTTTATTAAATGACGGATGAGCTTTTGGTTTATTCTTTAAAAGAATTTGTTGTTAGTTTTACATTATCTCTTAATTAAAATATACATCATAATTTGTGTAACAGTCAAATACATTAAATGAGAAAATAAAGTTGACATTTAATATTATTAAAAATTAATGAAAGAGCCATCATGATGAAGCCATCATGAACGTTGCATAAAAGCTTCATCTAAAACCCCTCGTACATGTTTTCAAGGAAGCAATTAATTAATTGCCATCCACGGTGACACAATTTGCACATGGTTGCACAATGTTACGTGTAGTAATCTTTAGCGCGTCGCGGGAAATGAATCAGCATCGACGTTGCATCTCCCTCGGTTGCCCGCATGAAAATCGATTATTATAGCTACTCCCTCGTTACGACAGCCGTCGACAACCTCATTCTGGCGGTTACTCAACCGATGCCCTGCGCTTCTCTCCCCCGTTAGATCCGTCCATCTCTCTCGATCATCACGTTCCCGCATTTGGAATCTGTACATGGGCCGTACAAACTGTATCATAGTTTAAGATTCGATTATTTGAAACGAAATGATGTTTCGAAGATATCTTCTAACACGTAGAAATTTTAATCTGTGCGTACAATTACCGTTCGTTAATACTAAAACCACTAATCATAATCTCGCTACTGAAAGTGCCAATTTAGTAATTTCCTATCCTCGGTTTCGATTAGTGAAAGATTATTTTTTAGTATTATTTGTTTCGATAGAATTATTTGTATTATATTTTCAATATTCTATACTGTATCTAAAGCCCATTCTATATAATTCCAGAAGCACAGTTGTAAGTGGTTATAGTTATAAGAATTAACTAATCACAGTCGAATATGAGGAAAATATTCGACCGTGGTCAATTCTTATAACTATAAATCATTTACAATTACGCTTAGATAATTGTAGAATGGACTTAAAACTCCTTATGTCTTTGAATAATTCTAAGAAAATATTTAAATATTTACTCAATAGATATTATTTAATGAAAAATGATAATTAAGTCAAATTAATGATTTTTATATAAAAGAAATATATGTTTTATATTTAGTAAATATTTACTTAGAATTATTTAAGCAAATATTTATTAAAATTAATTTTTTCAGTATAATTGTAAGTAATTGTAGTTGCAAGAATTAATCATAGTCGAATATTTTCCTCATATTCGACTGTGAGTGGTGTTTTATTAAAACTATCATCACTTATAACTACGTTTACACATTTATAGAATAGGGACAATAAAAGAGAAGAAAAAAGAATGGAATAACAGAGCCAAAATGACATCGGCAGTTCCAGTGTTAACAAGCATTCATCTCTGGGCAAATTGGAGCCTTTCCAGAGATTAGATAGCCGCGGGAAACGTGAAATACGTGCTCGAATTTCGTCGATGACAGATCCTGCATGTTTCGATGTATGCGATACTTGCTCAACAAACGCGCGAGATTTGCGCGAACCAAACGCAGAAGACGCGGACGTACACCCGCATGTGCCGGTCGGATTTGCAACGAGTATGCATATGTCTCACGCGAAGTAGCCGCGTGTGTAACTACCGTATTCCCTGTAACACGACGCATCTGAATTACATCGCGCGTGTCGTACTTACACACGAGATGGTATACAGCGATGGTGGTGTGCATGCATAGTACGTGTATAAGTATCAGGCAAATGTTTCCACGTAACGGGATTTATTTCACGGTGGACAATTAGAGCGAGATATTTATGTGGCTTGCACGGCACGCCATCGTCAGCGGCAGTGCCTAACGTAATGGGATACACACGTAGAGTATGTACATCGTGTACGGTAACGTATCACGTCAGTGAGTCACGGTCATTGTATTGTACAGCGATGAATATGGTAACGTTACTATTGCGCGATGGCATAGCGCAATTAAGACTATTCTGGCGGTGGTTTATCAAACAGTACCTAGATTAATAAATTGGTAGACGTTTAGATTACTAAGTATTCGCTGTCATATCCCACCGCACGCATTCGTTTTAACGCCTCGTCCGAACGAATGGCACAATTAATCGCAGAGCGACGGAGCGCGGCTGAAAAGAACGAGAGAGTTCTTCGCGGCTATTTAAATGGCCGGAAATAGCATTACCGGCAGAAAGACGAAATAAGGCAAAAAAAAATGCGACTTTGTCTCGGTTTCATTCAGACTAGAAACACGCCGGCTTCCCATTCTCTTGCCGTTCGTCAACAACGTCGCACCAATTTGTCAGCGCCTTGGAAGCGGCCCATTCCAAACGGTCCTTCTCTCTTCAGCTTCAACCCAGCCTCGCGGCGGCTTCCCCTTCCCCAGAGATTTAACGAACCGCATTTTCACGGTGGCGGTGACACGTCGTCGTTCCGAAGACGAGAAGCCACGAAGAAATGGTCAGGGCTTTATCAACCTCAGCGACCATGCCGTCAGCCTTGCCAGACAAGTAGAATTTCCTTTCTCGAGTCAGCCAGGAATTCGTGCACGTCTTATGAGACGAGGTCGATGTGCATAATAGATCCTTTAATTATTAGCGAGGACGCTTTTAAACTCTAATAGTATTAAAAAAATATTTTAAAAAAAGATTGCAAAATCTAATTAACGATTTTGGTGTCACTTTTATAACAGAATGTAGAATTATAAGTATAGAATAAAGAAAGTAACATGACTTTCATATCATTTTTATTTCAAAAATGTTCACAATTTAAAAAATATAATTTTTTACTATACCATAAATAAGTTGGGTATAAAGCTTACTATCACAATCATCAAAAATAAACTGAACTTCACAGTTCGTCCATTAAATACGTGTGTTTTTAAAAAGAGTTTTCAAAGAAATCGAAATACCTTCTACAAGAGTAACATATTTTGAGCTGTGTCGTTTTTGTAAATAAAAAGAAGAATTCATCAAAGAATATTTAAAGTTAAAACTGATTGTCTGATTGAAGTTTGAAGAAGAAATTGTTTTATTTTGATTGATTATTTTAATTGAATCATTTTAGCTGATCAAAATAAATATAAACTGTTAGAGTTAGTTTTTTAATTTTGAATTATATCATTTTTGATGAATGATTTCAGATTTGTTGTTTAAAGTTGTTTCATCTCTTAAATCTGAGATCGGACCAATATAAAAAGATACATGTCTCTTAGACTTTTGCGTTTAACAACATATTTCAAAAAGAATCAAATTGTTCAAGACAGTTGTGACAGGTTCCTTGTTAAATCCTATATTTTCTTGTCAGAGAAAAACACTGAGAACGGCAACTGAGAACGGTAAGCTGAAACGGACGTAAACTTTTTATTGCGTCAAGTGTTTTTTAATATAAAATGTTATGATTTTTACTTAATTAATATTTATATTAACACTTCTGGCATTTGCGCTTTTATTTGTCCTTGTATGTTCTTTTTTGATATACAATATTTGAGAATAAAAGATATCATAAAAAGAAAAAGACACGCAGCATTAAGACGTTTCGACTGCTTGTTGTATTATATATGTTGTATATCATGTTGACGAAACTCTCGATGAATCTAGATTGAAGAGAACTATTCTGAACGGTCTAATCAGAGATTCCCGATAAAGGATAGCTATCGACTGGATCTCCTAGAATAGCAATGAGAGTCCGAGGAAGTTACCTGTATATCATCATTCACCGAGGTATTGTTTTCAGAAGTTACACTCGTTAGACCGGACAATGAAGATTTGTTCGCGGGCAAACGTGGCGTGCGAGCAGCAGCGTCTCGTCATGCGAACATTTCTGAAACGTTGAAGCTCTATTGTGTTCACCGCTGGGATTCAAGGGGTTAAACCATCAACTCTGAACGATATCGCATTATTATAACATACCGCGTTATATCCGAGCTACAAAGAAAAATTTTGTTCTCCCAACGCTTTTATGAAGACGTAAATAAATGGCGGATGTAAATAAATTAAATACAAAAAAATGGAAAAGAAACGTTTCAACCCTAGCAACACTAATATCCGCTTTATGCGAGTAGCCTTTGCGCGTATCTCTCTCTTATCGGTCGTAAAGTTGCATACACAGCGCGTTGATTGCTAATCGAAGAGCGTTAAAATATATTTCAACGTGGAAGAGTCATTGCCGTATTATTTCACGTGAATGCGCGCGGGCGGAGCAAACATCCGCGCGGAACAACAAAAGTAATATTTGTATATGGCACAGGTGCAGTTAGCCGCATTGTGTAACAAACGATTTAAGCGGAGACACACCGGCATGATTTGACTTATTGAACTTACTCATTAAACGGATTTATCGAAATCCAATCGACGTCCTGTTTACGATGCTTTCGCGGTATAGAAATCGATTCGTATAGTTAAATTACCCATTGGCGATAACGTCGTTGATGACGGAGTGGCTCGCGTAAGATAAATGAGCGTCGCGATCGTGGAACCTGATAAGAGAAATATAACAATCCTCTCCAACCTCGAAAACACCAGCTACGGCGTATTCTACAATTTTTTTTTTTTTTTAATATCGTCAATCTTTTTTTAAATATCAGACGGACATAAACAGAGAGATGGTTGCAGCGACAGCGACTTCGTGATTGATTTAGCGTTCTCGGATGGAGAATCCCGCGCGATTTAATTAGCTCCGTGTTCCGCGAGCTACAGCCATTAAATGCATTTTAGCGATTAATAGATAATTATGCGCGTCATGAGAAATATATTGATCAAGGTAGCACAGAGGTACAGATTTGAAACAACATAATTGCAGCATTTATAGAATAATCTAGTTTTTGTAAACTGTTACATCTTATAAGAGAAAAACTTGTTATAAATTATAACAGAACAGACAATACTGTTAAATCTATAGTGACAAATTTAATCTAATGTGAGTCGCCGCATACTAAAACGATAATTAAAATTGACACTATAGAGTGTCATTAATATAAAATAACGATATAATTAAGTAGGAGCAGTGGCGACTCACACATTAGGTTTTTGATACAGATTTAACAGCGAATTTAATATTCCTTTCCTGTTGGATATTGATTTATATCTATATGTTATTGACCGTATTTTTAACTGTTTGCTAATTATTAAATTTTATAAGAAAGTGACAGTAATGAAAAATTAAAACTAAAACGGGAAACTTTTAATACCAATGATAATTTTCAGAAAAAAATTGAATCATTGAAATAGAATATTATTTATAACGAATCGTAAGTATGAAAAAAACTATTATTAATTTCCGTTATGTTATTATAAAGGAAAAATAGACTTTTATGACATTTCGTTCATAAACTATAATTAAATTTTCGTTAATTTTAAACTTGAATCGATTTTGTCTTCGTTTTAAATATGAAATCAAATTATGCGAACTTCGAGAGACCGGAGAATCTAGTTCCATTCGATATCCTTTACGAGCAACAGGAAGAGCAGGAAATTCGGTTGGATTTGAAGCAGCAATTTCACCTGGATAGTCCTTCTCTCCGATTACTTCCGACTTTGCGACACCTTGCTGAATCGCAAGACAACGTCGGATATGTTGATGAAGTCTGACAGAACATTGGTGTGGCGGTTCCCGTTGAGAATCAAACCCTAGATTACTCAAACCTTAGCAAAGGAGGACGGCGGCGACGACGACGACGACGACGACGACGACGACGACGACGACGACGACGACGACGACGACGACGACGACGACGACGACGACGACGACGACGACGACGACGACG
>Ga0157364_1003240_pt1 | contig 15734 bp, 4 predicted proteins | sample AttsexASBM2_FD_111476 | JGI IMG/M metagenome (GOLD analysis project Ga0157364, IMG submission 111476) | Fungus gardens microbial communities from leaf cutter ant in Ribeirão Preto, State of São Paulo, Brazil - Atta sexdens ASBM2 | ecosystem: Host-associated > Fungi > Mycelium > Unclassified ...
TATATTTCTATAAAAATTACAGAAAATATTTAAAAAAATTTAATATTTCTATAAAAATATATTAAATATTCTTTAACATTTTATAAAAAAAAATACAAAATTATTATATATATATATATATATATATATATACAATATATATATATATATATATATATATATAATAATTTTGTAATGCTTTTTATAAAATGTTAAAGAATATTTAATATATTTTTAAAGAAATATTAAATTTTTGGAAAAATTTTCGGAAATTTGTAAAGAAATTTCAGTTTAATTCCAGTAATTTTTTAATATAGTAATTTTTGTTGAAAAAAATCACTTTTAGAGAAATTTAAATAATGTTCAGGAAAATTTCAACTTTCAGCAAAATTTTCCACATACTTTCGGTTAAAATTCAACAACTTTTTCAAGATTTTTTATTAAAAAAATAATTTTCATAAAAATTTCCACAAACTTACAAAGAAATTTCAATTAAATTTCGATGATTTTTCAATATTCTTGCTAAATAATTCACATTCAACGAAATTTCAGTGAAATTTCAGTAAAATTTCAACAAATTTTCAGTATTTTCATTGAAATATCAATTTCAACAAAATTTCAGCAAAATTTCAATAAAATTTTTCTACCAGCACTGAGAAAAAATGTCTACTATTTTTGATCGGAAATAATCGTTCTAGTGCTTTCTCCGATCAATTTCGATCGAATTCAGATTATTCGATGAAGTGACACTTTTATTCGATGAAATGTAATTTCCGATTACATGTGAACAGAATATGAACCATCATATGCCTATCCATTAAAATTTCATCGGATAAACCTTCAATTTGGATATTAGACTTGAACAGATAAAAAGAAAGTATTTTATCTGATCAAATTTGATGTCCGATCAATTGGAAAGCTGGCCAATCACAGAATAGTTGGTCACGTGATCGACGACTGTTTCTATAGGCTCTCTTGGCTGATGACATTGACTGCGTTCAGCAGAGAAAATTAATCAGTTAGCTTAGTGATTCTTTAATATCTTCTTATATGTATATTAGTTCTTATCTTTAGTTCTTCACTAAATCTAAGTGTAGAAATCAATCGTATTAAAGAAACACTAAGCGCTAATTAGTTTTCTCTGCTGAACACAGCTATTATTTCCAAGTTGAAGTCAAGTGAGCATGTGTCTCTATCGCGAATATCTATTTGATTTTTATTACGCATTATTATTCTTGGCTATATTGCAATATCATTGAAGCATCAATAACGAAGAAGTGCGATAACAAAATTTTTCAAGATATAAAACAGTACTTAAAACTATAAAAGTTGAGGAAAGTAATCCACATTCTTATATAAGTAAATCTTTTTCTTATACAAAAATTTACATGTTAAATAATCAATGCTTGTTTATTCAACTATGTATAAATCGATTAGTTAACGTTTATTCAATCAAAAATATATGCGTGCAGATACTTGATCATAATGTATCAAATAGTCCGTTCAAAAAGTAACGAACGGATATTTTTCGTCAGACACTTCATTGAATTTATTCGATTAAATGTGATCCGATTTTTCTGATCAAAATAATCGGAAATAACCGTTTGTTACTTTTTGAAAAAATAATCCGATCATTATGATCGGAAAAAGCTTGGATATTTTTCTTAGTAAGGGAATGAATTTGTATTTTTGTGTGCACATGATAAGTATGAAATTCTATATTTAAAATATCTATGATAATAAGATTTTTTTATATGTAATATACTGTAAATACGCTTTTTTTAATAATACTGTAAAATATTGTCCCTGTACGTGGAAATAATAACTAAATGCTCTAATGATATATATGTATTTTTTACTACAATAACGATTTTTTTATATTAATAATATAATTTTAATATAATATTAATAATATAGTTAATAATATAATAAAAATACTGCAGTAGAGCTAAATATTAATAATATCACTATTAGTAGACCAAGTTGAACATTACTAGTAGACCAAGAGGTCACTGTAGTGATTTTGTTATCCATAGCGACAATTATGGGAAGTGGGTACCTTTTATTTCATGTAAACATAAAAATAATACATTTATATTTAAGCCCGGTAGCGGTCACTTGGAGAGGTGGGCTTTTCAAAATATTGCAGATTTTGATTTTTTTACTGGAATAGCGCCGAATATTACTATAGGAGTAGTATTACTATAAGAGTAATCATAATAATGTTAAGATACTATTTCACTTGTGCGTTTTTGTCATATACGATAAATGTGTGCAGGACAAGGAAATCTTCAAATCTCTCTATTTTATATCAATCAATAGGATTGAAAAATTTTATTGTATAAAAGCGCAAAAATGAAATAAAGGCCATAAACTCTACTGAATCTAATAGTGTACACTAGCAGTGATAGTATTATAATAATATTAAACACTAGTAGCACTATGATTCAGGGTATCGATCATGTAACTTTTTCTCTAAAAAACGAAAATATGAAAAATGAAAATTTTTATGTATAGTGTTCCCGAATTAAATTGCCAAACTTAAAATATGAATTCAGGATTTTAAAACAAACAAAAATTTTCCTCTGAACGTATGCTTATCAAGAGATATTTTTACTTCTAAAATTATGCAGAATTGTAGGAATAAATAATTTCGAAATAATGTCGAAATAAGATCTCTTTATCGCTTTACTATAATCAAAATTTTATTATAAAATGTTTTGTTCGAAATAACGACCTCCAGCTCCGAGACAAGCATATTATTACATCAATGAGAAAAGATAGTCGACCGAGGCTGACTGACATAGTGCGTCTGTAATTTCTTTGCACGCTTGCACAATTCTTCGTTTTAATGATTGAAGGTTATTAACAAACATTACATACACTTTTTGTTTAAGAATACATTATATAAAATAGTGTTAAACACGGTGAACGCAAAAGTCAAGCCACAGATCCAGCAAAACCGATTCATCTTCCGGGAAAATGAATATTAAGTCACTGTCGAGAACCTCTGGCATGGTGAACAGGACAGCCATTCAATTGAAACCAGGAATTCATTCTCATATTTAAAGGAATGTTTTTCAAAATATCATAAAGTTCATTATTTAAAAATTCGAGAAATCCATGCGTATTCAAACGAGCTGAAAATGGGATCCAATTGAAATATTACTCATTATTCCTAATCATATATTACATTGAAAACCATGTTGGAAATATTGTTCATGGATTGCTCATGTAATCAAACTGACTATTTCTTGACTATTTCTTTGATTGAGAATATCTGGCAAATATGGCCTCATTTGGCCACAAAATGTTTTGTGAAAATTGTGATCATTATCTTTTTGGTTTAAAAACCAATCGCAAAATGCTCTCCTAAGTGGCACATCAGCTGGACACATTGAAGATGGTAGATGATGTCCATCAGTTAAGTGTCTTCTATATAATTGTGGGTGAAATTCCTAATGCAGAACCAGATCTTTGGATATTCGTTGATGGATTTTGATCGAAATATTGTAATATGATGATTGTTCTTCTTTCATTTTGCAGTGGTGCAAAAATTTCAGCCCGGGGAATCCGGGGAATATTAAATGACCTAGTTTTCTTCAATCGTTGAAATGTTAAGAGTTGACAGGAGAGAGACTATGGAAACCTCTAGTTAAAGACGAATTTCTTTACGCTAAAATTATGGCTAAAATATTGGATAAATCGCGTTTTAATTGCGATATTTTTAATCAGAAACAGCTCCTGAAGGCTCGCACAAAGCGATTTTTTTTTTTAAAGCGAAATAAAAATTTATTCTGATGACCCCATGTGTACTACAGTGCAGTTGATGTACATAGTTTTATTACTAAAAAAATTTTTTTAAATCAATTTGCAATTCGGCTTTGTACGTGCCTTCGTAGCTTCAAAAAAAAAAGATTTTATGACGTAATATTACTTCTTGGAAATAAAATATCATTATAAAGATCAGGTATCTGCACCATAAATAAAGAACATATCATTTTATTTATTAAAATATTTTTAAGAATTAAATTGCAAAATTTAGTTCTTTAATAAACTTCGTAACTTCGTAAAATATAAACCAAAACGAGTTTTATGGCAAAATATTTCTTCTACAATATATAATAGAGTCTGATAGAATGCAAATATGTAACTGCACCACAAATGAGGAATGTAAATAAGTTGGCTTGTTACTCTTGTCAACCCTTAAAGAGAATACTGATTTGTCGCAATCTGTTCGAAAATTGCGCAGCATATTCACGGCGAACAGTGTTAGCATTTCCGTCACAAAACCTATATAAATATATCATATCGGCATATTCATTATTAGAATACGTACGAGGCATGATTATAAGTTTATTCAACAAAAGCATTCAACGAACTAATAGCTTTGCGAACAAAAGCCTATCAATGATCTTCGAACTTCAAAACAAAAACAAGAGATATTTCAGTTATTCAATTATTCATTTCTACAGTTATCTATATACTATAACTGCGGAAGTAATCTCTTGAATGAAGCATTTGCGAGCATACGTCCAGAGGAAAATTTTTGTTTTGAGATCCTGAATTCATTTTAAATTTGGCAGATTAACCTGGGAACTCATATATACATAAATACAAAAAATTTTCACGTTTTCGCTCTAGGGAAAAAGTTACATGATCGATACTCTGCAGTGACACTATCAGTACTGTCAGTATAGTGACATTATCGAATTTCAGTAATTACTACTATACACTAGCAGTTTCTTTTTCGTAGAGTATCCGAAAAATATTAAGTATCGGCCGAAAATTCTACCAGACATCCGATCGAATATCGGATACCGGTGTCACATTCTTAATATTCGATATCTGGTAATTTTATTATTTGATGCATCCCAATAGGAAACGATTAACTGAAAACGCATAATGTGCATGCTAGTCTCTTGAGACGAGCAGAATAGATATAATTACACAAACATGAATTACAAAATTATGTCGATACCTTTACGACGTCTGTCCTCCTCCTTACTAGCATTGCAGATGCCATTCAGTACTTCTACAACAAAAAAATAATCGATATAAATACTCTCATTTAATGAAAAGATAATTCATCAATGATAGATAATAATATTTCATTCGTTTTTATTTCATTTTTTTTAATGTGAGTATTTTGTCATTAAACTCGATAACCTTATAACATCAAAATCATCATATTGAAATTATATAAAACTTCTTTTGACAGCATATATTCAACGTTTTCACTATTGCTCGACGTTTTACGCAAATTTTGTTGTTACGCAACGTATAACCAAAATACTGCACGATCTGAAATTACAGCGATTTCTCGAGAATTGAGAAGAACTGGGCTGATAGAAGCTCTTTATCCTACATGCTTCAAAGGATAAACAAAAATAAAAGAAAAGACTAAAAAGTGAAAAAAAATATTTGAGTATATTCGGAGGTATTTTTGCATTCTTTCCCAATACATATGCGTGCGTGTGTGCATGTGAGACACAAATATATCATTTAAAAAAGTCATATATTTATATAATATTTCAAAGATTGTGAAATCTAATACATCAACATTTATTGAAATATATATATGGTTTTTATTAATAAATAGAATAATACAAGACAAATATTAAAGTTTATCGCGATGTAATGAAGTTTCTTAGTTCTTGAAGTTTCTAGATTAAAAACTGTTGAAAATCATAAATCGTTGATTTTATTTCTTAGATAAATAGATCTATTTATAAAATCCAACTTTTACTTGAAATTTATATCTACTTCAAAAATGTTTCTTATTTTATATCTACTTCAAAAACGTTTCTTTTGAAACAATGAAAGTGTCACTTCAATATTCGAAAATCAATTAATACACGACAAAAATCTTTACAAATGCAAAAATATTCCAATATTTTTAGTGACATGAAAGAAAAATCAATGTATAAGCGTGTGAGTACTCGCTAAAGATGTCTGTTACCTATTTATTTATAGAATGAACATACAGCAGCAAGCATGATCACGCGCTTGCGTGTGCATTTTCTCTACATGTTCATTCGATATACTTCGCAGACATATACAGACACATAAGACAAGAAAAACGTATACATGAAATAATATATTTTAAGGAAATATACGTGAATACTGACTCATATACGGATATTGTACGATACTGACTGACAAAATATTTGGCTTAATGAAAACTGAAAAGAATCTTTATAGAAATTTTTCATCGCTTTTGCATCTTATATGAACTGTTTTTAGCCTATTTTTATCCGTTTCTTGCACTCGTAGTATCGCGAAATACAATAACGAGTATACACGAGTATATATATGAATATTTTTTAATAAATTGTCCGTTTTTCAATATTTTTCAGCTGAAGAATGAGAACACGTTAATACTTTCCACTTTTACTAATACATTTACTTATCGTTTATTAATTATCACATAAATTTCAAATTAAATGATCAAAAAAATATCATGCTTTAATATTTTTTTTAATATTTGCGATCTCTAATAAATTGGAAAAGAATTCTTACAATAAGGTAACTCCGATATTTATGCCGCGCGAGGATTTACGCCACAGAAATTAGAAAGAATAAAAGGAATGGAGATAATTTGCAAGCAACCTATCTATTATATATCTATTATATAATCTATTCTATGCTTTTATGTTATATTAGTATCGTGACTTCAATTTTTTACTGTAATATTAGTAATACTATTATGTCAGTTGAATCGATTTGTCAATGTAATAAGTAGCGCAACTATGTATTATAACTCATTATAACTCACGTGAAATTATTACTAGAGAGTGCAAAAGATTTGGTGAGATTGTTTGATGATTATTTAATGATTTGGTGATACACATAAATGTATGTGTTTAACTTCATTTTTCGTTCAGCTTGATGTTGCATTTTCTACCTATTTGAAACATATGGAAATTTTTACGGATGGAGTTTATATCAAAATGCATAAAATATACATATATGGATTAAGTACATTAAATTCAATGCATTACATAAAACACATCATACCTCCTCATATCATAACTCTATAATATATACAAGATTAGAAATATTATCTATTAAGGACTGTCCAAGAAAAAACCTTCCCACACAAAAACTCACATATCCTCCACTTTCAAAAGCAAATCCATTTTAGAAACGTCTTTTAATTACAATTAAAACTATATTTTAAAAAATTCTTAAAAACTATTTTTGACAAAAATTTTTTATTTTTTCTGGAATCCCCTCCATCATACTTTTTATGGTGGTCTCGGTCACTTCTTCGGATGCTCTCTTTCTTCGCTGTTTTTGGACCCTGAAAATTCTTTTTCCTTCCAGATCCTTCTTTACGGTTGATAGTCAAATCTTCCTTGAAATGCCTAATGACTATGACACCGTTTTCCTGCAAACTCCCGCCTCCCGCGCGATTTTGATGAAACTCCACTCCGGATGTTCTTGACAAATTTTGATTATGGATTTGCGTGTTTCTACTTCACTTGCCATTTTACAACGAAACTAACTGTTTCAATCGTTTCTTACATTCATTGCAAAGCCTACTAAATTAAAAAATTGTTTTTTTTTTAAAGTAGTTTGGAGGATATGTGAATTTTTATGGGAAGGTTTTTCCTTGGACAGTCCTTACTTCCTATATATTATATATTCATCATCCTTAATTCTTAATAAACTTTGTACACACACATTTTATAAGCTAGTGCATCATTTTGCATTTGATTTCTAACCTTTATTTATAAATCTTATATTCTATAAGTCACGGTAAAAATGCAAGGATTTTAAAAAGTTCCTCTTTTAATATTTAATTTACATGAAAACTAAACATTTTGTATTAGGTAAATTTTGTATTGGGAAAAAGTTCATGGCGTTTTTTTAATGCCACCTAACGGGAAAAACGCCACGAACTTTTTCCCACACCTAATATTTCTAATTTTTTACCAGAAAGTGTAATATTTTTATTGATGTAATATATTTACCTTAAACACATAATACACTTGATAAATTAAGTTTTCAATAAATGTGACATACCGGAGTTACGATATCATCAATTACTGTATATATACATACATATACATATGCATTGTATTGTGCGTGTGTGTATGCGTAGGGGCATCGAAAAATAATTCTTGTAAAGCAGTAAATTACACTTCTACGTATTTTTCAAGAAAATCTTGATTTTAGGTCACACAGATCGCTTTTAAATTTCTTTCCTGTTTGTTTAAACATAAACGAAATATTTGAAATTAGATTTATTTAACATTAGAAAAATACATCTTCGGCGGACACGAATGTGTATAAGCATACCTAAATCTGAGTATAGGATCCAATGTTGTACCATCTGCATCGACTCCTACCGCTTTACGAATAGTTCGCGAGGTATTTCAAAATTTCGATTGAAATCAAAGAATGCCAATTTTCTCATAAACTATCTCAAATTGTTGTTGTTATTGTTTACTTGTATGACAATTTATTATTACATAATCATGGGCGACGAAATGGGTGTGAAGTTGTGGAGTATTCCTGAATTGACTTAAATAGACCTGAGATTTAAGTAGAATAGAAACTCGACATTATCTGCAATATTCTGTGAAGCTTCAGGTTTGTCCTTTTTAGTTAAAGTTCTTGAGTTCTTCTCTCTCCACATTGGAAAGAAAAAGAGAAAAGATAAACCGTGCAAGGAGTTAAAAGGAACAGACCTTGTGTCTATTGATCTACTTTGAATCTCGTTCGCGATGCTGGGACTGCCGTCGGCAACAGTACTGCAGACAAATCCGAACGCCAATATTTTTTCTAGCTTCTCCACTCTTATCTCGCTCATTGTTTCGCTACCTCACTCGCTCGCCGCGTCGTTACTTGGAAAAAAAAAGTGAAGAGGGACACACGCTGTGCAGGCTTTAGTCTGCAGCACTAATCTGTTCCGAGCTCAGAGCTGCGCTTAGAGTGAGAAATTTATTTGTTTAGAGGGGGAATTAGAAAATTACTTGGAAAAGAAATTTTTTCATCCCCCCCTCCTTCCCAATATAAGTTACTCTACATCTGCAAATCCACCAAATAGCCGTACATGTACATAACAGTAACCGATCTCTTATTTATCACAGGTAATTTTACAAAACAGAACTACTGTTGAAACAGAACTAAACTGATAATAATAACAACTAATTGAGTGAGGATATGATCAGCTAAACAGCATAAAAATTTTATTAGTTAGAATAGTTGCGGCATATCAAAAACTTAATTTATTAAGTATTATTTACTATGTTTATAGTAAATGAACTGTATCAGTAAAACTTTGTACTGTCTATTACTATGAAAAAAATATTAGAAATCTGAAATATTTATTTTTCATATTAAAAAATAAACTTTTTGAAATCCATGCATTTTTGCCGTATATCCCATAAGGATATATAGCTACTAGGAAGGGGAGGGATATGTACGGCTTATGAAAAATTTACAAATACATATATTATAAATAAGACGTATAATGACACAATAACTTTACACAATAAAATGTGTTTATAAAGTTTTATTAAAGAATAAGAATGGTAAATATTGGGTATAGGAAAAAGTTCGTGGCGTTTTTCCCGCTAGATGGCATTAAATGCTCAGCAGTCGGCAACTACTAATCGCATCGGCAACACTACGCACAACACGTGCGTTTAAAAAGTGACATTTTAATCTTTGTTTTGAGCCGAAAAAGATTGAAATCGGTGAAGTCAATCAAAAGTTATTTTATTTTGAAAATGGAAATAAATAAGGAAAAAATTCGCTACATTTTGTAGTATCACTACGATAAAGGCAAGAATGCTGCACAGGCTTGTGAAAAAATTTGGGCTATTTACGGTGAAGATATTCTATCAAAATTAGCAGCACGGAAATGGTTCGTTTGCTTTCGTGCTGGAAATTTCGATGTGAAAGATGAACCTTGCTCCGGTCGACCAATCATTGAAAAATCCGATGAAATCATGATAAAAGTCGAGCGTGATAAGCATGTGAGCATTGTGGAAATTGTCAAGGAACTAAGCATCGACCACAAAACAGTTTTAAATCATTTACACAAAGCTGGATACAAAAAGAAGCTCGATGTTTGGGTTTCTCACGAGTTGAGTGTTAGGAACATGATGGACCGAATTAACATTTGTGATACGCTACTGAAACGGAATGAAATTGAGCTATTTCTGAAGAGAATACTGGTGATAACTGGTGATGAAAAATGGATCACCTAATCTAACTAGAAAAAGATCGTGGATAAAGAAAGGAGAGAAGGCGCAAGCAATCGTAAAACCTGGATTGACGAGGAAGAAGGTGATGTTGTGTGTGTGTGGTGGGACTAGAAGGGAATCGTTCACTATGAGCTGTTATCAATCAAACAATTAATTCCGAATTTTACTGTGAACAACTGCAGAGATTACAACAATTGAGAGGAAGCGGCCAGAATTAATCAATAGGAGAGGTGTCGTCTTCCATCACGACAACGCTCGACCACACACATCTTTGATGATTCGGCAAAAATTGTGAGAACTTGGCTGGGAAATTTTAATACATCCACCGTATAGTCCTGACATAGCACCTTCAGATTATCATTTGTTTAAGTCTCTGCAGAACTCTCTTAATGGTGTAAAGCTAACTTCAAAAGAGGCCTGTGAAAATCACTTGAAACAGTATTTTGATCAGAAACCACAGAAGTTCTATCGCGATGGAATTATGGCTCTGCCCCAAAAATGGCAAAATATTATAGAAAATAATAGAGCATATTTGGTTTAAATAAATTGATTTCAATACTCTAAGAAAAACACTTTAATTTTACTAAAAAATCGCCACGAACTTTTTCCCATGCCCAATATATATATGAAGTAATAAATAATAATTACAATTTTCTTACATATATTACAAGTGTTATGACATGAGATACATATTTCATATAATGCGTTATTGCATTTAGTGCACTGAATTCAATCTGCGCACTTTGCTTTGGGCATAAATCCCGCTCGCTAAAAATGCCATATACTATATCCCAAACAGGTGGGATATACAAGACAACAAATTAAACAAAGAATATGAAAGCAAAGCATTGTATTTTATTACACAACATGCTTTACTATTCCACTACACGTATATATCACGAAATAACAAGTCTTTTGCACGCCCTATAGTAATCATTTTATGTAGATTATAATTTATGATGGCGTTACTTATTACAGTGACATGACAAATATCGATTCAACTTACAATAATTTCATTAATTTATTACATAATATTTCATTAACAGTAAGAAGCTGAAATCATAACATAATACTAATAACATAAAGGCATATAACAGAGTTGCGAGAAAATTACCCCCACTCTTTCTATTTTTTCTGACTTCTGCAGCGTAAATACTAGCGCAGCGTATTTGCCAGAGTTACCCTATTGATAATAAAATTTAACAGAAGTGGACAATGTGTTTTGTAATAATTGTTAATAAGTTTTTATCATTAAATGGTAAATCTATTCAATATACTGATTGTACTGTCACCAATTACAATTTAAAGCGACGGAACGAACACAAGATTCGAACTTAAAATCCTACGTTCCAATGCTCAAAAAGCTTCCTCACGACCATTGGTGGATTTATACATTTTTGTGTTCTAAATCCTTCCTGGCCCCCTTTCAGAACAATCAAAAAAAGAGTTGGCTGCCGTCGAAGGCGCCACTTTTCTCTCAAGTGCAAGCGTTTGACTATATTGGCGGAAATGCGCCACACCTGGCAATTCTGCACAAATATAAGATTAACTTTAATCTCGATTACTGAAAGGATGACGCCCCTCAGGACTCTATTTAAATCTTACTGCTCCATTATTCATAATTCATACGTATCTCACACAATGAACAGTTATCTATTAATTAACACTCAGTTTTGATATTATATTATATTATATTTTTCATATTTTTAAAAGATGTGATAATTTTTAATATATTATAAATATTAAATTTATATTAAAACGTATTAATATATACTGCTCAACAAAAATATAGGAAACATTTTCAAAACACCCAAAATTGCACAATTTTCAGATCACTGAAATTCAGTAAACAATCATCGCAGACAAAAAGAACATATCAAATCTTAAACTTGTATTTTAACGGTTTTTGACCATTTTTCAAAAAAATTTCTATTTTTACAATTCTGTATCTTAACAATTGAAGACCTTATTATGTTCTGTAAAACTACATTCAAAAGTTTGCAGTTTGATAAAAAATTTTTTTCATAAAAACTTAATATTTTTACAAAAAAATATATAGTTTTACAAAATGCTTTTTTAAAAACTTTCTTATGATTTTTCTTAACCGAATTATACGACTTTGAAACTGAATTACATTTCTTACAACTAACACATAAGAGGATGAATTACCGGAAAAAGTCACTTGTATATATAGAAAGTACATAATGTCTTTCTACACATCTAAAAAATTTTTAAATTTCAAGGCATTAATATAGACAAACATAAAAGTAGTGAGTAAATGAAGCTGATAATAATTGTAAAAATTTGAGTAAGTTTTTGTATGAATAAATTCATCATCTTTATATACAATCTTGAAATTTGTAACTTCTTTCGAATATAATTAACATATATATACAAATATGGTTCAATTGTATCAAAGAACAAAACTCTGGTGGAAAATTTTCGCTGAAATTATTCTATGTTTTGGAACACTTTTTTGCAGAAAAATTTCAGCAAAAATTTCAACAAAAATTTCAGAGAAATTTCAGTAAAATTTCAAAGAAATTTCAGAGAAATGTCAATCCAATTTCAATGATTCTTCGATATCAACTGAAAAATTCACTTTCATTGAAGTTTCAACCAATTTTTTATTTCGCCGAAATGTTTTAAAACCTGAAATAATTTATTAATTTCAGTGAAATTTTTTCACCAAGGTATATAAGCAATTAATTATTATGATTAGCATACTGAGAGTAATTACTGTATGATTTTATATCGTATTTTCGTTATATAATAATAATAAACGTTATACAGTTATAAAAATTTGATCTTTTTTGAATTTTCACATGAGAATAGTATCATTTGATTATATGAAATATATATTTAACTTTGTACATATATGTTATTCACAAAAAATCATCCATATTTATAAATTTCAATTTCGAAATTGAAAAATTATGAAATTTATATGTCGCGGTGAGATATATTGCCGAAAAAGTGGCTAAAAGTCAAAGATGTATACACAATAAATAAGAGTTTAATGTCTATTACTATTTATATGATCGAAGATTCTTTTTAAATAATTTCTATGTGAATTAAATATTAAGTATATAGTCATTTGAACTGCGCGCCGATGATTTTTCGGATTTACAAATGCAAACTACTATAGTAATATCACAAATTAAATTGATAAGTAATTTAATAATTTAATGCTCAATCTGGCATCCTATATCAGAAAGATGTTAATATATTAAAAAACTGTAATTAAATTTGGCCTTGATCTTGACAAATATGTTATCCAGGACATGATTCTGAACATTCAAGAGGTTTAGCCGGATGAATATCTTGCGTAATATTAATGCCGACGGTACTGTAACTTTCAAGTCTTATAACTCGAAAAATATTTAATGGAAAATAAATTTATTACAGTGTTTTGAAAAGTTCTTGACACTAGCTATTAAATTCTGGCATAAAAAATAGAGCAAAATACGGATTTTACATTTTTAATTTTAATTACACTTTACTTCAATTTAAAAACACGTTTAATCAAAAAAGACAGAGACTAAGAATTACAGCATGTTTGTTGAATAAATAGTTATTCAATAAATAAATTTCAATGCAATTAATGTAAATGTGCTAATCGCTTTATCAAATCGTTTTCTAAATTAAATTTGATCAAAATTATCAAATAAATCAATCTTTCAAATATTTTCTAGAGCAACTATCAAAGCATTTCGATCGAAATCCATTCTAACTTGTTTCATGATAGGTGCCCTTTTGTGTAACTCGTTAAGACATCGTTGCACAGATATTTTATAATATAAAAAGCTGCGCAACGGTGTCGTTACTATTTTAATAAATTACACAATAGAGTACTTGTAGGCCTATTCTGTAACTTTTAACAACATTCGTTATACTGTCATTGTACAACTTTTACAACTTTTTTATCATGTAAAGTATCTGCGTAACGATTCGACATTTTTTTTCTAGCTAGTAAAATTGTCATTAAAAAGTTACAGAGGCGTGTTCTGATTCCCATCAGCAGCAGTATTCTGTAACTATCTTTACGCACTTACCGACAGTTGTCGATGTCGTTGCGCAGATATTTTATATAGTGAAAAAGTTGCGCACATAACAATATCGACACATAACATTGTCGTTAAAAGTTACAGAATAAGGTTTCTGAGTGCTCCTCAGATGTCATTTTTATTTAACAGTTCAGTAAACAACAAGGATGACATGACATTCGGGGAGCCCCAGGGAATTCGAACATAGTTCTGAATACTGGTCTCTCGATCACGACAATTATTGATTGTAATCTGTTATCTGTCTTACCGTGACTCGTGATAAAATTGGCGAGATAGAGATCTAGTTCCCGGACAGAAACGTTAATATGATAAGGATTGACGCAAAGTCCCGGCTGCGCGCATTCCGCAGTTTTTTCAAGCCGTTCCCCATCCGTCGATTCCAATGGAATTGCCTTGAAAAGAATCACCATAACTAGGTCCAACCTCCATACCTATCACAGAGATTCGAGCATTCATAATAAGAATTTGCGTTGTAAAACTCTCACTGTTAAATATTAATGACTCTCTTTAATAAAAATTCATGAAGTATGTATGAAATTAATGAAATATAGATAAGGATGCGTAAAAGCGTACGTGAATCATCGGACTTACCTTGTCCGCTTGACGAAGACAATCGATTCGACGCATTTTACCCTTTTGATCAGGATTGCTTAGAACGCACATCGCTGGCCTCTTTCCCGTAATACTCAATACAAAGTCCTCTCGATATTCTTGCGTGATATCCTTTCGTAATTTTCCTAGAAGCCGCGAGGCCCATTTCTGTTTTACTTCCAGCTTCTCGTTCTAAAGAAAGAAAAGATATCGTAAATTGCGAACATAAGAATGACAATCATTCGAGTTGCATCATTGATCATCAATTTCGTGATCTAAGTAATTATTACTCTTTCCTAATAAATAGAATATTTATATTCAATACACGTATTCAATGTAGCTAGACAGCAATTTTATTAGCAGATAACACTATAAGAAAATTTTTTTGTAATTACTCTAAATCAGATAAGATTTCTTATAGACTTTTGGATACTGAAAACAATATCATAAATCAAATTTCGCCAGCATGTGAGGTTTCCAAAATAATTGAAATTCAATTTCAAGAATTCAATGTCAATTTTTGCGATACTTGATATTTTTTGTAAACATTATCTCAAATTTCTTATCAGAAGTTATGAATGTATTCTTTATCCCTATAAAATATATTCCTTTTAATTTTAATTTTTTACTTTTAGCCATTATTATTACGAAAAATTTAAATACATGATTTTTTTTAAGATAGCAAATTTTTTGTATTAGATGTACAACTTTGCTTCCGCCGTTTTCCTATAGACGGCTTTAGCGGTAAGTAGTGGTCGAAATAAATAGATCATAGACGTCATACAATAAACTTGGGCATCTGTCAACATAACCTCATAGAAACATTAGTCGATTTGTGTCTGCATCATAAAGTTATTCTCGATTGAAAATGTCA
>Ga0157364_1003241_pt1 | contig 15733 bp, 7 predicted proteins | sample AttsexASBM2_FD_111476 | JGI IMG/M metagenome (GOLD analysis project Ga0157364, IMG submission 111476) | Fungus gardens microbial communities from leaf cutter ant in Ribeirão Preto, State of São Paulo, Brazil - Atta sexdens ASBM2 | ecosystem: Host-associated > Fungi > Mycelium > Unclassified ...
AACGCGCAGTCATTCGTCTATGTGTACAGACAAAGGATTAAAAATAAACTCTCACGTCACGAAGTTAACAACATAAGTTTACGAGCATGCTGAAATTCCTCTGCGTTTAACGACACGTCAATCAACATAGAGTAAATGTCATGAAACTATCCTGCCGGAAATATCTTTTCACATTTAAAATGCGCAACATCTCGAATCTGAATGGCTGACTGGTCAGTTAATGATGTGTGCAAGCTTGTGCAAGTTCGTGCAAGTTCGTGCAAGCTTAACATGAGGCTACCTGTAGATGTTGGACCGAAGGAAACTTCATGGAGCTCGTTCAGCGAAAGAGAAAGGAGTGTGAAAGACGAAGATGAAACGAGAGAGAAACAAAGAGAAGGCAAGAAGTAGCTAACGAGAGACAGAGAAAGAAAAAGAAAGAGAGAAAAAGAGAGAGACAGAGAGCTGCTACAGGATAGGTAAGAGAGATACGGTCGTTGGCCGGTTCGGGCAAGGCTGCTGGCAAGGAGAACCAGGGCTGTAGTTACAAATAAAGAAAACGGGCACCTCTATCGACACCGCTGCTATAATAACGGGGCGCGTACGAGAAAAGATGCGAATCGTCTCTCCGTCCGTCTCCCGCCTCACCGAGGGGTCCTAAAAACCGGTGCGCTACTTGTAAACCAGTTCTAGATTTTAAAAAGCACCTGGTGCTATCGCGCGTGATGCTCGCGAAAATAAAGCGTTATCTCAGTAAGCTCGTTCCATCATCCAAAAATTATAATCGGATTCATCGCAACACGATTAATGAGATTTACAGTACAGAGAGAGAGAGAGAGAGAGAGAGAGAGAAAAACTACGATGTAAAAATATTGTACTCAGAGAATCAGAGGATTTAATTCCAAGGCTAAAGCATCTTATACTTTGTAATTATTTTAAATATTCATATATCTTAAAAAAGTATTTGTTTAACCTTTTTAGTTTTAGAAAAACAACTTTTAAAGTATATTATTTTTGCTATTCTCGCCAAAAATAATCTGTTCTTTGTTCCTCTCTCTTTCTTTCTAGACTTATTTCAATTTAAAAATTATATAATATAATTTATTATCGATCAGTGTAAAAATATTAAACAGTTTTTCTGAACAAATTATTCAGTCTTTATATCAATTTTATATACATATATCAAATTAATTATTAGCCCAAATTATTTTTGTTATATATTAGATTATTTTGCAACCAATATTAAATTATATAGAACGTATAATATGGCTTAATGATTAATTTTTTTAATCTTAAATTTTTTCCTGCATTTAATAGATAGCGTATAATAGATTTCTTTCGAGTTATAATCAGGCGTGAATAATTACTATCATATTACAACATAAAAAAAATAAACACAGTCATTAAAAATATATCAATAATTCTACATATATGTCGTTTATTTTGAAACTGTAAATCCGGTTTCGAAGATCTCGTCGAACTCGATATACCACATGAGTTTATATTCACGTCACATTAAAATTCATAACGTTGGAAAGCCGGACACATATCACTTTCAAAGTAAGCGAAACTATTGCTGCATTCTGTACTATCCACCTCGGAAAACAGACTTGCACGCGGTGCAAGTCGAACGATTGTAATAAACGTGCCGTGATTGGACATTCCCACACGAAGAAATCCGAGAAATAATTCGTATTCGCCGCGAGTGACCGTTACGCACGCACCAAGCGGTAATACTACCGTAAGCAAGTATATATTCTACACCTTGGCGATAAGAGTTCTCAGTATTAATCACACCCGGCTCCCCTTATCGGTGCATACTGATTATTAACCGCGATGGCGTCTCGTCGTCAGTTAAGCACTACGTATCCGGCGCTTCTTTTTTACGACCGCTATATCTCCACCGATGATAAACCGCTTATCAGTAGTTAGATACAAAATTAAGTTAATTAACTTGTGGTTTAATGACACGCTCTTTAGCAACTACGTATTCAATATTCAAAGTGCCTCTCAATTTATGGCTATATTCCACGCAATAAATTACTGTGTAATTTTCTACTCTCATTTTCTAAATTGCTGAAAACGTTGTTTCTTTTTTCGTCTTTTAAGAAAGCGGACGAGTTTAAAGCGATGAGATTTCGATATCTCTTTATAAAATAGAGTGAGATAATTCTCTCTATTAAATTTAAACAAAACTAAATAGTGAAATAACACAGTTTTATTTGTATATCATACTAGTGTAACAACAAACATTTAAAGGATGTCCGTTCGTATACAGCCCTGAGAACAACTCCCTGTTGCCGTTTCGCCATATAATTCCGAGAGACGAGGAATTCTGTTCGGTCCTGAGGATACGAGTATCGCAACTACCGAAGTATTGGGACAAAGGAACTCCAAGGACAAAAGGATAATTCGCATTGTATCTTGACACTCTGAAATCCGTTGCTGTTTGTGTCGCAATATAACAAAATTACAAATGCGACAATTTGATCAAAAATATTATAAAAAGTAGCAATATCGTATATGAAAGCGTATTGTAATGGAAAATTTTGTGAATCACTCGTGTACTGAATCAAAAATTACCACTTTAATCTGGGAATAGTCACCTGGGGTGTTTTCATATCTCAGCGGCAAAAAATGTAAAATATTGTTTTATATTAATATCATTTAACATATTTTTTTCTTTTTTAATAACTATTATGTACGAACATTTAAATCTACAATTCTATTGAAAACTCGCAATAAAAAAGTATTATATTAATCTCTTTAGTTTTAAAAAATACTATCATAATAAGCTTAATTGAGTAATAAAAATGAGAAATAAAAATAAAAAAGAAATGCTTATTCCACTTAACTCGATTTAATATTTGTTTAGGTCCTACTTTAAAAAAAAAATTATAATTAAATCTATATCCATTTTTTAAAAAAAAAACAAAAGTAATAATCAGAAAATAAAATATACTATTAATAATATATACTGTTAATAATAATGATTTTTAATTAGGGTGTAAAAATTGGGATTCCAAGTGATCATTTATGTAAAAATATAAGGCAACTATTTACAGGTCAAGAATACCTCAGAGAGATGGCCTTTTCTCTTTATATATTTCTTCTTTCAATTATTGGACAGAGGTGTTCAATAATGAATGCCAGGTAAATATTGATTTCTTGATAATATAATAAAAAATATATATTTCTATATATTTTATACGGATCAAAATATCTCAATTATATTATTTTCTTACAAATTTTCTAAATACATATCCATAATTATTTTGATTTAAACAGTTTTTTTTTATAGGTTACAAAATAAAGAATTATAATAATTGCATATATCATTAATAATTATTAAGTTTTTCATCAAGAATTCCAATAATGGATCTAATTGTAGAAATGATTCTCGAAACACATAATCTTTTTATCAAAGATATCCGTTAAATTCAATTATACTTACATAATTTTTTATTAATGTCGAATTATACTTATAATTTAAGTTATTTTTAATCATTTTTATACATCGCACTCAATACATTATTGATTCAACTAAAATAGTAAAGTTAAATAATTTGAATCAAGAAAATGTATTAAATTTGATTCAAATTTAGTTTATTTTTTTACGAAATGCATGTGTTTAATATATGAAAGTGCTTATTTTTAAACTAATTTCAGAAATGGATTGATTAACATTTCGATATATGTGAAAGATAAAAATATCTAACAAAATTATTTAATAATTATTATTTAACTCAAGAGATTGGATTATTCTTTCGATATCTAAGATGGCAACTTCAAAAGTATCGTAAGTTCAGATATTTCTAGAAATTCTAGACTAGAATATTTCTACTTAAAAATCTCAGAAATACAATTCGAATAATAATTGCTACTGTCGAGAAATATGAAATTAAGTTCTAACATAATGAATCACCGCTTGAGAAATTCGACAAATAATTATCCTCCATTCGTAACTTTCGCGTTCTCGGCGCGCCTCCCGTTAGTACACAACGACTAATTCTCTGGTATCACAGATTGTACATTGGTTAAAACTTCATGATATATAACGCGGCGACAGCAGCGGTGACGAAGTTCGTTCGAGCTTGACTTTCGACGATAAAGGCATTCGGGAACTTGGGCGACCCAGAAGCGCAGTCGGCCTGACCTAGAAACGTCAAAACGACGGCGAAGGCTCGTCGAAATCGCAAGGACGTTCCGGCGTTGCATCGCCTGCCTTACGTTCGTCGACAACAGATGGAATTCACTTAACCATCATACCGATGAGGCCAATCGGCGGAGCGTGAACCGAGTTAACTGCACGGCATGAAGTTGGAATCCCGCGGATTCCCGCGGAGCGTACAATTACAGCTTTTTCTCGCGTGAGTCTCGCTCATCTTTGAAAAATATATTTGTCAACTAATGACGTAATCGAATAGTAAACGTAGGAAGAAAAGAAAGAACAAATATTCTTAAAAATGTCATCTTGGCACTAAGGTCAAATCAATGACGGTCAACTGCAACGACGTCATCGTCGGATAAAAATGTTGGCGACTTGCATATGAAAGATAGATTCATTCCGAAATGGAAAAATCGAACGGATGTATGCGATATGCGCATCGAGTACGTGTTGTTGCATGTGACAAATGTGAGGGATACTCATGAGAACGGAAACGCGGCATCTAATTTCCGCGAGTCATGTGATTCCGTTTGACGCGTGGGTGTCGTATTATGTATGCTATGCTTCAGAAGCAAAAATGATTCTGAAATCATGGTGCGAAGACGAAAGTATGCACAAGTCAGATTTACACAATGGAACGTGAAAGTACGATTTCAAAAAATTTAGACCTATATCTGTTTTAATTTATATTCTTAAATTATTTTCAGTAACGGCAATGAATTTTTCATAATTTAAAAAATATAGAATTTGTTATTATTATCGATATAATAAACTATCTTACATTAACGTATTAAGCTCATTCATAACATCTGTAACGATAACAAATTTTCCATATTTCAAAAAATGTAGAATTTGTCATACATATAACGCAACTGTATTACATTAACTAAAAAGCTTATTCATAACATAATCTATCACGAATTTATAAAATAATATTTTCCTCCCTCTTCTTTTTCTTTTTATAAATATAAATATTAAAAGGATTAATTATAATCTAATCTATGGTCATGGTTGATCAGCTAAGTAGAAACATCAATAATTAAAGATGAAAATTAATTTATCATTAGAACCGCCGACATTTTGCTTCCGCTAATCATTTAAATTTTTTTCTCTTTTGTATTAAACATATAATTCAGAATATAGAATATAGATAACATATAAAACAAATAATTCTAATAATATAAATAAAATATCCAAATAAATCTTCAACAAATAAAAAGAAATACTAATTGAATATCTTCGACAGGAAACCGTCGGTAGTTCTAATGTTAAAAGTATAGCTGTTTATCTACGTATTTTACGTCTGTCTGTGTGCGTACGTACGTGCGTGCGTGCGTGCGTGCGTGCGTGCGGCGTGCGTGCGTGCGTGCGTGCTTGCGTGTGTGTGTAATGATAGGCGTTTTGAAATAAAACAATGATAAAATTCAATGACATGAAAAACACTGCTGTTTGTACTGCTTCATAAGAATCTTTTGATTTACGTTCTTTAAAGTTGTTATTTCAAACATGGTTGAGTACTTTAGAAAATTTGTCCGCAGATCAAAACTATTATCGCTATGATCAATGAACGGTAACTAATTGATACGTGTAGAATGAACCGTACGCGAAAGTAAGAGTCTCCTTCACAATGGCGAGAGCAAGCATTTGTCCCGCTCGAAGAGATCGAATGGGAAATAATTATCCATCGCTGTCGGAATGCGAAGCGATAACACAATGCTTGATTACAATCTCCATTCGCGCACGATCTCGCGGGTACGGAGCGCCACAGCATGGCATTGGTATCGCGAATTTCCATTATCGAGATCTCGATCTGCCCTCGATGCACCGACCGACGGAGACGATCCGATCTTTAGCACCCTAGGAGCACTTTTAGCTCCGCCGCGCGCGCTCGATTTCGCCCTCGATAAATTCATTCCCCGACTGTAAACTCGCGCTCGGCGCAGTAAAGCAACTCGGGCTCGAGGGGATGAGAAGAAGATGAGAAACGGAGACGCCAAGTTCGATATCGAGTCCTTTCGAATATTCGAGGTCACATGCATCCGTGCGAGAAACGAATGGGTAATTACAGCTTAATACTTTCATAGGCATGAACATAAATAGCCTTCATTCGTAAATTAAAAATTGCGTCACATAGAACCGCTCCACTGTTGTTCACAGCGAATGGATAATAGATTATTCATGCCTGATTCGAAATTCGAGCAGGTGCTACTACTTTGCGTGAATGAACAATGAAGCCGTAGAAATAGCGTATTCAAAAATTTCAAACTCGCGCGTGATACTTTAGGATGTTACTTTATTAAATTAATGCCAAATTAAATTACTATACTTATACTTAATTATATTGTTTTATAAATAATAAAAATAATAGTAATAATTTTTACCTTATTCTATAGAAGGTATCGATAATGCTTGTATGATGTAGCAAATAATTCGCGATTTCAAAATTTTTCCCCCTTCTGTATCTACACAATGTCTACATCTTCTTAATACAACCTTAAACAGTAATGAAGTTGCCAGTTGTGTCGAAGACCTCTCTGCAACTTTTTCGGGCAAAAATCAAGAAACGGTCCTACCCATAATAAGACGAAAGGATTGTTCAGAGAAAGACGTTTCGTAACTTCTTCGCATTGCAACTTGTACACTAAATTCCAAATATTAACCTTCTGTCTGCAATATGGGTCTTTTTTAACATAAGCGACATTTCACTCAAAATAAAGAAAGACAAAATCTACTTAAAAATATAATACATAAAATAAAATACACAATTCAAAGTAAAAATACTAATTTTTGTAAAAATAAGCAATTTTATACATTTCCGCTTTAAATTGTATAATTTTTATATAAATTATTTACATACTTTTTTGTATAGTACAGTCATATGGATATTGATAATCTTTAAACTTATTCAAAGGAAATATTGCACTTGACTTAGTTCTCTCCAACGTCATACTCAAACAACGACACGCACACGAAACATCAAACGCCCGTTACACTTTCGCTTGAGTCTCGTTGCGTGAATGATAACAAGTTGTACGAAGCATCGAGCATTATCAAACAAACACAAGGTCGTATACCAGTTGGTTTGGCTTTCATAAAATATTTGACGTATGTAATGTTTAATATAACTATACTTGTACTTTGTTTTATTTATAATAATAAATTGTAAGTATCCTTTCATTAATTACTTCACTTGAAAAACAATTATTAATTATTAATATAATATTTATTTAGAAAATACAATTTACTTTCGTTTAAAAAACTACTATAATTTAACAATTGATGAATATTATCTAAATAAAGATTTCTTTCAATCATGGTTTGCTTCTAGAATAACGGAATCGATATTCTACTAAATGTATAAAAGATATTTCTTTAGTGGTTTATTTCCAATCATCAGGGTCATTTTAATATTTTTCAGAAATCTCTCTTTCTACCTTCCCTTTCTCTCCTTATCAATCCTCGACACATTTCCAAGAACGTAAAACGACGGTCGCGGCACGGATTCGGAAATAGAACTTCGCGTGTTCCTTAAAAACCCATATCGATCCTCCATGGCTTGGCGCACCGGCGACGCCGACGCGACCCAACGATTTCGAGCCCGGCGGGCTCGCGAGTCGCGCGTTCGAAACATTCGTCTCGTTCGCTAAATTATTCCACCCACTCGCGCGCGTCATGTGGAAATTCGAGCCCACCTATCTCTTCGCGAGAACACTACCCTCGATTGAAGGAACAATGGTATTCGCAAAGGATATCCCGCACTCAGCGACGTATACACGAAGAAGCGCAGATTCGATGAGACGGTGAGGCAATGAGATAGTCTTTAAAGATGGAAAAGTGAGGGGTTACGATGATGTATAAATCACCAGAGATTTAAGGGATATTGCTTAAGTGGATATTAGCAGAGAAGTTTTTGATTAACGATTTTCCCCATCCATTCCAAGAAAGATTTGTCAACTAGCATATAAAGTACTTAATTTAATAACTTTATGTAATAATGTTTATTATCAAAAGTTGAAATACTAGTTAATCAGTACTGCATACTTCTCAGTACTTGTATTCAAGCTTTAGAAAGTGTGAACAAGTGAATAGTAAAATAAATCATACATTACGAGTTAAAGGATAATTTATTTTTCCAAAAAATATGTAAAATCAAAATTTAAAATCACTTAATTTTGAGATTTATTGATTTACAACTTATCATTAACAGCTTTGTAAGCATTTATGATAAATTTTTTTCTAATAATTTTGAACCTCGCAAAATTATATTATAATTATAATTAAAATTGTAATTAAAATTATATTGTTATATTATAATTTTATAATTTTATAATGCAATATATTTTTATCGATACAATTTTTTAATGCTATGAGATACAGATATGAGATTAAATTAGTCACGAGCAATACTCTCTATCATATCTCGACATTAAAACGGAAGATACAAGAATATATAACTCGATAAGTCAAAGTTCGCTGGCAGCAGTCAACCGTGGCATAGGTTACCCATTGACGACATACGCATGAATCGATCATCGAGCTCTTACTTTTCCGGTCATAAGTATACCAATTGTATATACTGTACACTGTAGTACAACAATAGCATCCTCGCTTACGCTCGTTACTTAATGTCTTTAACCTTTTAGTTCTAGACAGTGTGACGCGAACGCGACTTTGCGTTGCATCGATGTACATGTTTCCGTGAAAGTACCGACAATAAACGGCGAACTATATCCTACACGCAATGTAATTATGCAACACCGAATTGCGCGCATTTATCGACTCGCGTACATCCAATGGACAGAAATGGAAGATAAGAACGGGTTACGATAAAGCGACGAAGATATCGCACTAAGTAGAATGCATTTCCCGCAAATAATTGCATTGTCTCGCGAGACAATTATATATCTCGTATGCACTTATGTCGACAACCTATGTTTCACGACCTTAAATGCGTCACGAAACATGTATTTCTTTCGGTTCAAATAAAAAATTCAAGGTGAACAAAACGCATGATATTAACTTCAATCGAAAAATTCTTGGAATCAATTTTCTTCGATGAAGTTCCACGAAATCAAAATATTACACGAAAAGAATAATTTTGCTGAAGTCTAGAAGAATTTAAAAATTTAATTAGATATAGATCTGAAAATAACTTTTTAGATTATTAAAATAATTACGTAAAATAAAAAAATCTCATAATGAGCAATACTGCAAAAAATTTTGACATTCTAATTGGAGTGTCTTACAAAATTATTTTGAAGATCCATTAAACTTTTTATTTAATTAATCATTAATTTTCTATCAAGTTGAAAAATAATTTAATTTTTGAAGTTATATCATTTTTATTTTGAAGTAAATGAAATACCACAGTGTGATATTTCTAAAAAAAAAATCCAATTAAGCTCCAGTAGTAAATAAAAATTTTGCTATTTAATTTTATCTTTGGAAATCTTTGTCTTATAAAGTAAAACAATATCGTAAATAGCATTGATAGGCATAAAAGAACACAACAATGTTCTGTCACAAGCGAACGAGTATAATTTATCTACATTGTAAAAAAATTCTAGATGACAAATTACGAGAAAAAGGAGTTACATGCTGCGGATTATTCGACTCGCAAGGAAAGCACACGCGTTTTAAAAGCGGGCCATAAATATCGGTCGACTTCCATACATACGAAGTCGCGGCGAAGAGAAAGAGGAAATTCCTTCTCGCTTCTCGTCGGCGGGTGGCGGCATATCCGCGAGATGGTTTTGCATCGCAATAACGTCGGTCGCGACGTTGCTATTCTTCTTCTCCGGTTTTTTGCATTATTATTTCAATTTCCGCGCACGTCACTCGCACGCGCGACGGCGACGCGACCGGCGACGTAGCGAACGCGACCGGCGCAGGCGATGAAAACACCAATCAAAACTCGATAACTCGCGCGTACGGCAACCCGTTTCCGCCAACGTGGTGTCCCCGACGTGCACTTAATATCGATCGCACGGAGCGGCACGGAGGCGCTATTGTTTGCCGGGCAAATTATTGCACGCGCGCCGATCGGTCGCTCCGCGGGATTCATGGCATCGGCGCGCGATAGTTCGACCCATTGTGAGCCGGTTCTTGTCGGTATCGCGTATATCTTCCAACAAGAAAATTATCGCGCGTTCGAGTTCTTGACCTTACTTGAACGCCTGCCAATACTATCCAGTAAGTCGCACACTTAAATACCGTACCGGCACGGGTGTGAGGTACAAAGGCGAGAGGTAAAAGGCGAAAATTAAGAGCGAATAAAGAGATTATAAACTCGGATTTCATATAAATTTTTAATGGAGTTTTCTAAATATATTTTAGAGAGCATTTTTCGATATAATAATTACGCGTGACAAAGGAGGAAGAGAATTTAAAAGTTCGTACAAGATTATAAAACTCTGTTTGTCAAAGACAATAATTCTTAAACAGATTCTATATAATTTAACTAAAACAAAAGATATGCAAATGAGATATCTTAGCTTGAGCTTATGTTAAAAGCATATAAAATAATTGTACACGATGTATTAATTTTCTCTCTTATATCCATGAAAGAATATCTGGTCCAACATGCTTCAGTTCAACCTTCATAGAATATTGATTAATATTGTAAAATATGATAAACACGAATGCTTCCGCTGATGCAACAACGAAAGAGTGCAGGCATTTAGATACTGATAAGAAAATTATCTCCCACAAGTGGCAACGCGACGCTTGGACTCTCGTGGCCGGTTGCCAACATAGTAACCACTCGACCGAAATAACTCCGAATTACTTAGTTTAGAACATACATGCTAAATGTTCAAAAGGCGGAATAATTCCGGTATCACGTGTGGTTGGAGGAATGGATATATTGCAGGAAAATTTCATAACATATCGAAGTTTAGTTTTTATTTTATGAATTAATTCTGCGAATTCTAATTGTTGTTATATATAATTTTATTGCTAACAGTTTTTCAGTAGATTCGCAAAGTTTATTTGTCTAATTCGTTTCAAAATATTACACAAACGAGAGAGATATAATGATTATATTTTCTAATAATAAAATATTAATTTGATAGTAAAAAAGTGTTGTAAAAAGCTATTTGCTTTTGTGACAATATTTTACAAAACCGTAATATCGAAAAAGAAAGCTGGGATCTGATTGAAAATTTCGGTTACCTCTCTTTTCATCTTACAATTTTCATTTGCAAGCAAACGCAGAGCAGCATCATAAAGGTACGCATATAAAGCGAAAAACAACAAAGTCCCTTTGCAGAATATTTAAAATGAAAAACTCACAAAAATGTATGAACAAGAAAAGAAGACAAAATATTTTCGATTTTCGCAATTTTCATTCAAATTATAAACTATGTTAAAAGAATAAAAGATGAGAAATATAAATAATTTTAGATAGTTACATCAACGAAATAAACTCAAATCACAGAAAAGAATTTTGTCAATCTGATTCTATAAAATTTTTATTTTCAGCATTTAACTTATTAATAAATGCTTTAATTTCTCTTATTGTCATTATCGTTATCAATAAATTAATTTTTCTCTCATCATTATTTATTCAAAATCAGAAAAGGATAAAGAATCGATGCATCAAAATTTAAATGTCTCGTTTGCAGTACAAAAAAAATGAACTCAGCAAAGAATAATAAAGCGCCACTAATGCAGCTGCAAGTAATCAACCATTTAAAATGGAAAATATCTCTAATGTGGCTAACTGTTATATATTGTTTATTCGATAATGAGTCCGTTGTAAGCGAACGAGAGATGCATGAGAGATGAAGAATAATTGATTGATAGCCAAACATCTGCATCGTTACGCGTTTAACAGTTTCTCGCTTTACTATGACTTAACATTTGACTCATAATTAGCGCCATTTTCATTTTTTAATGCTCACATCAATAGCAGAGATTGTAAAACTAGCGTCTTCCGCGTAATTTTCACTTTCTCGAAATTTTTACCATTCATTTAAAAGTCACTTTCGCAGAACGATCTAAGACGTTTTCGCCGGATATCGTATAAAACGCAATAAATGCAAATAGTCTCATGTTTTGCTGCACATTGTTCAAACATTATATTATTCCGATAGAAGATTTCGCTACTTTCACTGAAAAAAAGTGTATTCTTGTTCTTTCGTTATCGCTTATTTATAATTGATAATTTAACTGTATATATAATAACATTATACTTTAAAACTTATTTTTATGTAATTATTATCGCACATTAGAATCAAATATTTCTTATGTTATAAATAATGTTACAAAAATATAATTTTATATTTTTTATTATAGTATTCCAGTTATTCTCTTCAAAATGAATTTTCTTTAACATTATACTATCAGCGCAGATTAAATTTTTCTTTTTATCAAAATTGCAGACATTCATTATTCAATCATAATCAAAGTTTAAGTAATTAATTTAATTATAATAAAAAAGATACAGTAAATTGAGAATTAATATATATAAAAATTAAGTAATTAACGTCCACAAATTAATATAAAAGAGAATATAAAAATTGTTGAAATTAATTTATCATAATGAAGCTTATAGCTTGAAATACTAGTGCTACAACAAGATTGATATTATTTCATATATATGAATATCGATAATCTATTATAATTCTAATGGATGATTACGTGTTTTCTATAAACATGCATTACTGCTGGAAATTTGAAGCATAAATAGATATACATTTCGTGCTTGCAAATCTATCCGTCAATTCACAACTATATCATTGTCAGATTTCTCAATTAATTTGGAAACTTTGTCATAACAAAAATATGGAATATCAATAGATGTTGAATATAAGTAACCACAAATATCATTAAACATTTACATTATTAATTAGTAAAATATAAAAAAAATTCTTTTCTATTCTGAACTAAATCTTAAAATCACTTAAGCAGAATTTTGTCAAAAAAATTTAATTATTGCGCTATATACATAAAGTATATTATATATATTTTAAAATAACAAAAAAATTTTAGATTATTTTAGATCATATATATAAATTTGTTTAAAGTATAAATATTAATATATATACTATATATTCATCTATCATATCTTTTTAACATCGCAGATGTCTAATTCCCCCTCCCAAAAAAACCATCTTAAATTTTAATTATGGAAAAAAATTGACTCCAACTTGATAGATATACCTATGAGGCATAAAAGCAAGCTCTAAGACATTCTGTGCGTTTTCACGATTAAGTATTATAAATACAAATATGCGTGAGATGGATAATGCAATCGCGTTCATCGTGCGCTTTATTTTCCTAGAGAGTGTACTAAAAATTCGCTTTCTGCACGCGTATCCGACATGTAGGATGAGAGAGGAGAGGTGGAGGATAGAAGATTTATTGGAGCGGCTCGAAGCCGCGGAGTTGCTAATTGCGTTTGCTACTGTGTGCAGGAAAGTGTATTCTCGTTACACCGCTCAGGTTTTCAATTACGGACTGACCGACCGGCCGGGCCCGCGTTTCAGGATGATTATCAGACTACCATTATTTCCGGTGTACTTCCGCCGAGTCCTACAATATGTTTATGCCAATTATGGACGTCGGTGAAATCGTGTAGGTAACGGAATAATCTTTCGGGTGACGTTCGAGCAAATGAGCAGCGAACACGCGCCCACACTGTCACGATAACGTATCAAAATTATGCGGTAATAGATCGATATCATTGCTGAGAACGACGTCTACGATCATTGAGTATTTGTTTATCTACATATCGATAATCTAGAAAAGTTGATAGGCGTCGCCTTAACGTTCGAAAGTCGATTCGAATCGATCGATTCGAAAGTCAATCACATAATAATCAATGAACTTCCTCAGTTACCGTACTTCTTGTCGAATCTCATTCAATCAAATTTTGTTGCATGACCGCACCAAACATTCGAAATAGACTGCGCGAAACGAAGAAGTTGCGCGGATTTTTCGAACGCACAGCTGTGCGGCCGTAATGAAGTTTCGTGCCGGTCAAATTTGTATGTGCACGTAACTTGTTGCCAGAGAGTACATATTCAGGCTCGATGATGTTCGTTAACTTTGCAACACGGCGAACTCGTTCATTCCCGCTGCGAATTATGACGAGCATCGCGTTTATTGTCAACTGCACACGAAGCACGAGGCAGGCGCGCTCTCTCTATTCTCTCTCTCTCTCTCTTTCTCTCTGAAAACGAGGCTTAACGCGCAACGGGGGATCGAACCCTCTCTGCCGGCGCACCCTGAAGGGCTTGCAACCCCTTTTCACGAGGAGATAGCGTAGCTCTCCTCTGTCTCTTTGCTTGCTCTCTGTTCAATCCTAGGCGAGAGCTGCGTGTACCCGGCAAACTCCACCTGAATCATCCAATTCAGCAACAGCCCTTGAAGAAGAGATTAACGCGCCACGTCGTGGCACAAAGAAAAACCAACTTGAGGAAGCTGGCAAATCCAGATATCTCACCGCGTAATTGCTCTATTGAGAATGCAAAATTTTCGAGAGGCGCTCTGTCAGAATCAGAAGGAAAAGTTCAACGTATCCGAAAGAGACGAACATATACTTTATATTCTTGAATGGATAAATTTGATAATAGAAAAATTGATTATATGATGACTAAAATAAAAACAGAAAAGTTCAGAGAAGTATTATAAAAAAAAACAATTACGCAATATTTATTTTACAAGTAAAAAATAATATATTTTCTTCTTTTAGAATTTTAAGATTTTAAAGGAATAATATAATTTTTTTCATAATAAAATTAAATCATATATTTAAAATCGAATTCATATAATTAACAATCATAAAACAATAATTGACAAAAACTCTCTTATTAAATATCTAAATATTATTGGAACAACAATTTTATTTATAGTCAATCACCGCTAGATGTTTTTATCTATAACATATTATTACTTACAACTGCAATATTTACGATATACTGGTTTGATTTGAGTATTTTCTAAATATTAATATACATGGTGTATATATAGATTCGACTTTAAATAAATAAATAAATAAATAAAGACATAAAATTTATATAAATCGGAATTACCGCTAACTAAAGAATTTTTTATTCGTGCGATGCGAAAGTCATATTCAATGGCATCGTAGACTAAGCAGTACTAAACATTAAATGCAGGATATGGTTCAAGAATACAACGAAAACGAATATAATAATCTTGAAAATAATGTGAGTGAGCACTGCGCTAGCAGATATACTTATCTCGACAAAACTCGTCGACCTTTAAAACCCCTCTGTCGAGACTTGATATTCTCTTTTCCTCTCTTTCTCTTTTTTCATATAAATAAGCATAATTCGACACCGAGTAAAACTCCACCGAAGCATCCAACACATAAAAAAGCAGGTGTCGGGACCTATTTAACTTGATAATCTGATTTACGAAATTCGTCGTTACATTATGCGAATGTAAGATAAATAAAAAGCTTAGATATCAAATTCTCTTATTCATTCGCTTTTATTCACATGCTCTTAGCAAAATTATAAGCATCAGTTTCAAATAAAGAACGCAAAGCAAAAAGGATATTCTTATTTTATACTTTCACATTTCTGTAAAAAAAATTAGTTAAGATATTGTATA
>Ga0157364_1003242_pt1 | contig 15733 bp, 14 predicted proteins | sample AttsexASBM2_FD_111476 | JGI IMG/M metagenome (GOLD analysis project Ga0157364, IMG submission 111476) | Fungus gardens microbial communities from leaf cutter ant in Ribeirão Preto, State of São Paulo, Brazil - Atta sexdens ASBM2 | ecosystem: Host-associated > Fungi > Mycelium > Unclassified ...
AATTCATCAATTCATTAATTCATCAATTCATCATAAATCTTCAGTTTAAAAACCTGATGATCTTGTGATGATCAGAGATTCAGCTGTTAAATCCGGAGAAAATAAGTTAAAGAAAAAAAGTTAAAGCTTCAAGGACTTCAAAGGTCTCTACAAAGTAACAAAAAGTCTTAGATAAGAATCGCTATGTGGTTCAAGATATTTCCGGATACAGTCTAACTTCCAGATCATATAACTCGATTCTTTCCCCTGATAAAATGAAATTATGGATTAAAGCCTTATCTAAAATATTACTTGCGAATTGCGAATAATTGTTTTCTATATTTACATTTGAGTTGGTTATGTAAAAATGCGTTAAATGTTATATTTTAATAATGAATAACGAATTTGTATTCTATGTTTACACTTTGCCTTTTTCGAATGTTTTTGAATGAATGTTCGAGTCAAACATTATGTCAAGGCTAGCCGAACTGTAAGATATTAATTCTCTATGGGGAATATTCATGTAATACTCGTGTCGCGATTGAAGCGCGTCATTATACGATTGGTTGCCATAGTATGATTGATTGGTTTTAAACATCGGATTATCTGGCGGACATCTTTGACGAAAACGATTGATGTAATGAAGATTTCATTAAATCTATTAATTCTAGTTGAATCACAATTAATCATAATTAAAAGTCTACTAGTCAATTGACATTGTCTATAAGAAAGATTCTGACATAGAGGTAAATACGGAAGTGCTCCACAGCCTTAACCACAGCCAACAAACTCAAAGCTGTGATATTTTGCTTCAGCAGAATTAGTAGCTTGACTGAAGTAAGCGATGGGAGCCCACTTTCCAGAATCCTGTCTTTGAAAAAAAATGGCAGCCAAGGCAATTACACTCGCATCAATGTGAAGTTCAATTTTGGCAAACGGATTATAAAGTCCGAGAACTGGATAGGATATTAATTCCTATTTCAGAATTAGAAAAGCATTTGAATATTCTTCATTAAAATCAAAAGAAATCGCTTTACATAATAAGTTATACAAAGGTCGGGCTTTGACTGCATAATCCTTAATGAATTTAAGAAAGAAATTCGTAAGACCAAGAAATCACTTGTTTTGTTTGGAAAAACAGCTAGTTGTAATTCGGTTGAAAACTCTCCACGAATTTTAATTAATAACCTTAATAACCTTAAAAGATCTTTTATTAATAACCTTAAAAGATCTAAATGGGATTCTCATATATATTGATGAAGTATCAACAAATTTTGAAAAAATAGAAGGACGGACAAAAGATACAGCACTATCAGTGTCAATTAAGGCGTCTAAAGAACAACTTACATTATTCAAAGCAGTAACCTTAATTAAGTTGTCGTCAATGCTTAAAGTTGATTCTGTGTCAATATACGCCATCAAATAAGAGTGACTATGAGGACTGTAAAGACTACGTTGATGATGGAAACTGAGAAGACAGTGAGAACGCAGTGTCAACTGTGAAGTCAACCTCTTGAACTGCAGCGACAGAGGCGGACTGAGAAGACTTGTACTTCCTTTTTCTTCAGACGTAAACAATCGTCTCGTATGTCCCTTTGTGCAATAATACAGAAAAAGTCCTTAGAAGGTTCTGTTGATGGATTGCTTTCCAGATTGTACAGCTTCGCTCTTAAGTTTAGCTTTGTCCAGAAGTGTTAGATTTGTTTAGAAATGGAGACTTGTTGGAAGGATGTCCATATGCTAAGGTTAGACTGTGCATTCTGTCAAGGAATTAATTCAAATTCTCGACTTGAATTAAAGATGCCATTCCTCTGATTGGCACTTCCAATGCCAAAAATAAGAAAATTAATATTTTCCTTATCCGAGAATCGAAGGTTCTGCATAAGCTTTGATTTATGCATGGAGTATTCCTGAAACGACTCTTTTGTAAAATTCCATTTATTATTATCTACTCTTTACAAAATTACTTGATGTGGAACTTCTCTTCGGATGTGGAACCTCTGTGGAATGGCTTGTTTAAAATTCAACCATGAATCATTAACAGTTCCGGAATTTAAATCCAATCAATCTTTAGCGATTTTATTTAATTTATTGCAAACTACTAAGAATTAATTCGTCAGAAACTTCATGAATCCGTGAAACACGTTCTAGCTTATCAATCCACAAATCAATATCCTCTTCTTCTTGTCCAGAATAAGTTGGTAGCTGAGAGGTCAAAAAATTGACTGCCTGAGCAGCAGGAACCGAAGAAAGAACAGGGCCGTTCACGGGCAGAATGACTAGAAGAATTGCTTGACGAATTCGTAATTTAAGGAATTGAGTTGTTTAATTGAACTAACGAGACCAATTGTGTGACCTGACGAATCAATTCATTCTGCTGCCTCATCATGTCTGCGAAAAAGACAAACATTTGAGGCATCAGGAGCAGAAAGACGAGTCCTCGAATCATTCGTATCATTAATACATGATGTGGACGTCTCTGCCAGGAGTCGATTAAGACTGCTGCATCAATAAAATCACAAGGGCCATAACGTTCTAGATAAGACATTATTTGGTCGATTAAGCGCTCTCGACAAGCCTGTGGCATGAGACCATAGCTGCGAGTTTCCTTAATAATCTTATTAAGGAAACTTGCAGCTATGATCTCCTTAATAGAGAGCGACATCGATCCACGATAATCAAAGGAGTAATGTCTAAAGGAAAAAAATGCTGAGAAAACAGAAGAAAATGCAGCAAATTTCGAAGCAGAAAGGAATGCCGAAAAGAGCAAAAGAAATTCTCAGAAATTCTTGAAAACGGCTTTTTCAGATGAAGCTTTTGATATAGCTTTTTTTTTAAGAACTTGAATCTAATTAATCCTTTTCGTTCCCACTTCTGAGCTGAAAGAGAGCAATACTCCGAAGAAAATTTCTGTAGACGAAGAATTAAAGCTTTAATACTTCAAATTATATGTCAGGATCTTTCTTATACACAATGTCAGTTGCCTAGAAGACTTTTAATTATGATTAATTATGATTCAACTCGTAGGATTAATAGATTTAATGAAGTCTTTATTATCAGTTACATCTTCATCAATCGTTTTCGCCAAAGATGTCCGCCAGATAGTCCGATATTCAAAACCAATCAATCATACCATGGCAACCCATTGTTAACCAATCGCATGACGATGGCGCTTCAATCGATATTACATGAGTATAGAGAATTAATACATTACACTAGATGCTACAATCTTAACCAATCAAGTTAAATTCTATCAAATTAAAAAGTAAAACACAAATAGTACTATCTCTTGTTATTTACTTAACTTAGTGATATGTATCATTCATATAAAAGATATGATATCAACAAAATTGGTACCTAGTTAGATTCTTCAAAAATTTTATGTACAATATTATTTGTAAAAAAGATTTGATGTCAACAATTGGCATTAAATTCCATGTAATTCGGATATCAAATTAAATAAATAATATTAACTTTAATGATATGTATCATTTGTAAAAAATATCAATAATTGTGGAGTCAAGTTAAATTTTACTATTAAAATAAAAAGTAAAACTCATGACTATCATTGATCTTTATTATTTTTACTTAATCCAAATGGTATTATCTTTAATTTTTATACAATGAAATATAAATATACGTATACGTATATCTTATTGAAGGATTTTCCTGTTCCAATCCAAATGGTTTAAATTTCTCTTAAATAAAATTATTATACCACAATTCATTCAAAAACATTTTCTCTTTCAACTAAAGTAGTGGTTATTTAATTCTCCTTCAAAATGATTAACAAAGCATTATCACAAAATTACGTTCCCTTGCTTAATTTATATGTTATCACAAAAAATTAAAGAATTAACCGTATAAAATGAAAAAGTTTAATTTAAATGGAAACATTTTTCATGTAAAAATATTTGGCGCTGCTTATTTTTCTAAATATTCATATTTTTTAATATGATTCTAATTTTCCTTATTAATATGTTATTTTTCTAAATATTTTTTAAGTATTACATTTTTATTTTTCTTATTTTTCTAAATATTTCATTCATATCTTACTACTATGTTATTATCTCGAGATCTAGCAGCGTCAAATATTTTTACATGAAAAATTTTTCTAATTAAATTAAATTTTTTCATTTTATATGGTTAACTTTTTAATTTTTTGTAATAACATTTAAATTAAGCGAGATAACGTAATTTTGTGATAATGCTTTGTATATTATTATGAAGGAGAATTAAATAATCACTATTTTATTGGGAGTATAAATTAGTTCGGTTCGTTTTTTTGTGCATTTATTTCAAAACAAAATGAATGAACAGATCAATTAAAGTTTTGTCCATCGCTGCCTACTACTTTTTCCCATTTCTCAGGCAATTTTCGAATTCCATCTCGAAAAAATGACTCGTCTTTGGAGGCGATCCAATTTTGGAGCCAATTTTTGATTTCTGCCAAAGAAGTGAACCGGTGACTTGCTGCATCCTTCAGAACAACCAATCATCAGAAGGAGTAATGTCCGGAGAATACGGCGGGTGAGGTAAAAAATCCCATTTGAGCATTTCCAAATATTTTTTTATGACTTTAGCGACATGAGGCGTTGTCATGAAGAAGAATAACTTTATCATATCTTTGCTCGTATTCCGGCCGTTTTTCTCGCAATGCACAACTCAAACGAATCAATTGTAGCCGATACCGATCGCCCGATAATGGAATCGCCAAGTTTCAACAGCTCATAATAAACAAGATTCTTTTGGTCCCACCAGATACAGAGCATGATCTTCGAACCATGAATGTGTTGATGTTGGTCATGATGAGGTTGATGGCAACAATTGACCGGGCTTAGTAGTATTTTTTCTTCTTGAGGGTGTCGTAGAATATCCACTTCTCATCTCCAGTCACAATCCGATGCAAAAAACTTTTTCTCTGTTATCTTTGAATCAGCTGTTCGCAAGTGAAAAATCGCCTTTCAACATCTCTCGGTTTCAGTTCATAAGGCATCCAATTTCCTTGTTTTTGAATCATTCCCATGGCTCTCAATCGTACAGAAACGACTTGTTGAGTTACCCCCAATGATTCTGCAAGCTTCTCTTACGTTTGACTCTGATTTTCTTCGAGTAATGCTTCTAATTCTTTGTCTTCGATTTTTTTTCAGCTCTAGAGCGAGGCTTGTCTTCAACGCTGAAATCTCCATTCTTGAAACGTCGAAACCATTTCCTACATGATTTATCAGTTGGAGCAGTGTCACCATAAACTTCGACAAGATGGGCTTCAGCCGCAAATTCCATTTCTTCCAATTAAAGCAGAAAATCAAAACCTCCTGCAAATGCTGCTTGGTTGACACAAAATTCGACATTTCAAACACAGTAAAAATCAAGGTTCTATGAAACTCAAAGCGATATAAACTGAATATTATTAGCAGATGTTTAACTTCTCTGACCGCCAAAATCAGCTGTCACTATGAACACATTCACAATAGCTGGAACTATCTTTAGGGAAACGGATCGAACTAATTTGTACTCTCAATAGTTGGAAGAGAAAATGTGTTTGAATTAAATAAATAATAAAGATATTTACACTTGAATTTTATTTTTTATTTTGATAGTAATTTGGCGCCACAGTTGTTGATATCAAATCCTTTATAGGAATGATCATTAAAGTTAATATTATTTATTTAATTTGGTATCCGAATTGCATAGAATTTAACTTGACGCCAATTATTGATATCAAATCTTTTTTACGAATAATACATAAAATTTTAAGGAATTTAACTAGGCATCAATTTTATCGATATCAAATCTTTTACGAATGATACATATACATTAGAGTTAAGTAAATAACTAGAAATAGTATCATTTGTGTTTTATTTTTTAATTTGATAGAATTTAACTTGATTGGTTAAAATTGTAGCATTTGGGTTTTGATTTTTCATTTGATATATTTATTTTTTTTCGAAGAGTAATAATTTTTGAGAATTAAAGTTGCATTACTTGGATTGGAATAAGATCTTCATTAAGAATATCTTTAAAAAAAAATTAAAACTACTATTTTAATTAGATTGAATATAAGTACAAATAATACATAAAATGTTGCGGAATTTAACTTGGCATCAGTGTTAATCTTTCTTTACCTTTTTTTTTGAAATAGTAAGTTTGTATATTTAAAAAATCTCATATAAATCCCAAAACGACATCGTCTATATATGTATCATTTAGGTTTTATAAATGACACATATCATTAAAGTAAACTAAATTTAAAAATCCCACCATCACCCTCATCGTCTTTATAATAGTAATATCAAAATATCAAAATAAACATCAAGATATAATACTTTATTGTAAATGCGCGTTTGAAGCTGATTACACTTTCCAAAAGCCAAAAATCCAAAAATTTAATTCCCTCCACGAGAAACACGAGAGGTTGGAAAGAAGAGAATGGCGACTAGAGAACCTCAAAGGGAGAGAATAGCAAACTGCTTCACGTGACCCATCTCCTCTGATGCTTTGATTGGGCGCGGTCATCAAAGCATAGGCATGGAAGTGGAAGAGATGGAGAAAATTAATCATGTGATCCTCGTGCTGATCTCAATAACGGCTGAACCAATCTGGTTCTACATACGCTCAATCGATAACGTCCATTCAAATTGTGTAATAAAAGTGCTCATATCTTCTTCCTACGCATGCTTTACGAGCAGAGATACTGCGAATCCCGATGTAAAACTTTTCACATAGATAGAATTAAGATACGTCGTTGTCATTATTATCATCGAGCCAGCTAGCCAGCTGCCTATTACCAGCTAGCCAGATGTACTGTTGCACATTTTGGTGCGAACGTACGTTGGTATTGATGCAACAAGCACCCAAGCGCTGGTGATACGTGGTAAACAAAATTATACGCTAGTATTTATTTTATTAATTTTCATTAATAACTCATGAAATGATAATAAAAACTCATCAATTTCTATTTGTTTCTAATTAATTAATATTTAACAAAAGAAAATCGAATGGAAATTACACGCTGGTAATTGTTAATTAAGCTACGAAATAATAACGAAAAAGTGATTATATTTATCATCGATCTCTATTTGTTTATAAATTAATATTCAATAAAAGGAGATCGAATAAAAATGAAATTATACACTAGTATTTGTTATCTAAGCTGGGAAATGATAATGAAAAAGTGATTTATTTGTCATCGATTTATTTATAATTTATAACCTAATATTTGACAAAAGAAAATCGATTTCAAAGGAAATTATACATTGGTATTTGTTAACTAAATTAGGAAATGGCGATAATGAAAAAGTGATTTATTCGACCTTGATCTTCATTTATTTACAACTTAATATTTAACAAAAGCAAATGAAAATGAAATTACACGCTGGTAATTGTTAATTAAGTTAGGAAATGATAATGAAAAAGTAATTTATTCATTGATATGTATATTTATATGTTTTTAATTAATTAATATTTAACAAAAAAAATCGAGAAAACGAAATTATAATCTGTTTATTAACTAAAGCTAGTCACACACACATTCCGTAACAACAACAGTAAAGTTTTCGACTAATAGCATTGCTCGATTGTTACGGTTACAGACGACCAAATTGAGCAACGCGATTGATCGGAAACTTACGTTACATTTACGATTACGTTTACTGTTATAGAAAGTCTGTGTAACTAGCTTGAGGCACATGACGCACAAAAAACTTAAGGGGGTATTTTAATCTAGAAGCCGAATTTTTATGCTATTTTTGCAAATTTGTTAAAAATACAAGTTTTTTGGAACAGGATTTTTTCTATATATTTTTACATATTTGAAGAACGTTTCAAAATTTTTTTTATTAAAACATAATTATTAATACGCGCTATATAAAATATTAAGTAACGTCGTGAAAAATAAAACTATGTCTATGACTCCCATGATTCCAGCTCTTTTGTTCATCTGAAAAAAAAACCAAAGAAATTCTTAATTAGTATGTGTTTGTATTGTGATGCTGGTATCACCATATATGAAAGGTATCATCAAATGCGTGAAATAATGATAACGAACTCTCGTATAATAATTATTATAATAATTTAAGCTCTATTCTTGAATCAGAATTAAGATTTGTTCAAAGCAGTAGACGATGCTCGTGATCCAAGAATTGATTCGCTCGGAGCGTGCACATGTAACTCGCACTTGGTACGACTTTTAATTAATTTCTCGCAGCCGTTAGAAAGAATTCGTATTGCGGATAACAATGAGACCGGCGAATCTCGCCGAAAACTCATGTAATTCTCGCGCACTGAATGTCCTCGCAATCGGCGTAGATCGATAACATTATGGGACAAAATACAGCGTTGATTCACGACGAAATTTCGATTTTGCTCTGAATATTCGTGATTAAGCACGAATCTCGATAAATGATCCGTATTGATTGAGAAGCGAACTGAACTCTCGCACGCAAAACGTGTGCGCGATAGTCAACTTTTCGAGTGTCGCGCAAGGGGATTCGCGTGCCATCTAAGATAGCATAATTAGAACAGGAGCGAGATATACTCATGTTTTGAAATGTCGGCCGCAGGCATGATTGAACAGGAACGGCTTGGTGTCTATAAGCTGTTTATTTATTATCCCCGAGAATACATTTGAAATAACAATGATTCCGGAACAGTAGTGAGTTTGATTATAGCAGATACTAAAACGAAGAAAAAAATACTAATAATTTTAAAAATGTCATCATGTCGAAATTAAGTTTCGAGTTTTGTCTTTTTTCCACCAAAATGGTTGTAAAAATTATAAAAATATATATTTCGATTTGATCCTAGTACAGGCTATAGCTATATATGTGCTGAAGATATATGCACATGTCCGACGCATCCGACTCGATTGGTTAATTGATTTTCGAGATATCATGGGAGCCAATTTAAAAAACATGGTTTCGAGAAAAATACGTTAAAAGTTTTTTGTACTGATATAAATATAATTTTACTTACGATCAATCAGCTAGAATCCTTTTTTTTTCCATGTTCTGTCGTCGGAAACCATTAAATGTGTTTCAACATTTCTAGCTTCATTTTTCTTCTTCTTACCAAATTCTTTTGAAATAGGAAAGTCGATATCTTTCGAACTTTGCAGTTTTTTTGCGAAAACGAGCCGAAGATCCCTACCAGATGCAATAACTTTATTAATTTTACGAATCGAGCTAATTCCTTTTACAGACTATTTTCTATATCAAATACTTGTAAAATATGTAAAAAAAATCGATTTTTTTTTACCCACTAGAATACCACCCCCTTAAGGAGCAGCAAGACATAAGCAGTAAGACTTCAAGATTGATTCGGATTTAAAGCTATCCGGATATCTGTTTATTAGAATTACGAATGAATGTGATGCTTCAAATTCAAATTATCCGGAGATTCGAATTTTCTAAGATATCCGAATCTGAGATCTGAATAGTAAAAGTCGAATTCAGATCCGGTTCTCAGATTCGATTCCGGATTCGTAGCAAACTTATTAGTGCGGACTGAGTGTATATTAAATTCATTATATTATATACTTATTTAATTTGTGAGTGAAAAGTGAAATACAAATACTTTTCTTATTACTATTTGTACATCTTTGTTATTACTATTTTAAGCTTGAGAGTTTATTCTGAACATTTATATTTATAAACAATATTAAATCTCATAGGACATTATATGAGGAATAACCTATAAAAACAAATAGCCTTAAGCGATTGGACTTTAAGTGCTTGTATAATTCTATATGAATCTATTGTATATTTTTTAATTTTATTTTTCTTCAATTATACATGTGGGAATCGTACTTTCGTCGGTAATAGGCTTTGGCCAATATGTAGAGCGCTGCGGTCGACAGGACTTAACGATCGCCGGAGGATGGCGCGACGGCCGTTGCGTCGAATAAGATTCGATTCGGTCGTCAACGAAGCGTGATGACAGGGTACGATTGAGAAATAACTTTTGTACCTCCGTGTATCAATAAACTATGTTGAGTTATCAACAAGCGTTATCACCTGCAAGATTCTCACACATCTTTTTTTGCAGGGGGGCTCAGCCAGGATCGGCAGGATAAATGCTTGTAAATCGAGCGCGATAAATAGGTCGACGCGACAAATATTAGTGATCACACATCGATTCCGAATTCACGGCTGCACAGTTGCAAGTCGTAAAGTTGTCAGAATAGTTGTAAGAAATCTCAATTGTGCAGTTGTGTGAGCGCCTCAGTTGTGAAATAAAAGTTGAAAGTTGAAAGCAAATGCGTGTAAAAATATCTTCCGGTGGATCGCAGAGCAATGGCAAAGATGGCGGGAAAGGCGTCCCGTCAGAACAAGATGGCTCGACAGAGACAACGGGAAGAGGGAAGGCGCCACAAAAAAAGACAGACGAAGAATTCACATTAGCTAGTAACGAAATGAAACTAACCGATCTCAAAAACGAATTGCGGAAATGAGGTATATCGGCAGTAAAATCAATTGAAAGAAAGACTACGAAGAGCTGAAGATGCCGCGAATGGCAAGGAGAATAATACAATGGGCGATGAATCGGACAGCAGCGATTCGACGGACGACGAAGACGCAGAATACGCGACAGAAGATATCCGATAAAATATCGACCGATAAAATACAGAACACGAAGTCAGTGGCGGAATGACGAGCGCGAACGAGGAAGATCGAGAGATCGAAAATATGTTGTCATATTGACAACGTATCGGAATCAACCGCCAGTCGCAGGGGAATAACTTCACGATCAAGAACATAGAGGGCAGCTTATCGTATTTTATTGGCGATGATAAGTTATCGATCAGCAATTGGATCTCAGAATTCGAACATGAGCACTCTATTCAAGTGGAATGACTTACAGAAATAAATTAGTTTATGGTAAGCGCATGCTAAAAGGATCAGCGAAACGATTCATGTCGTTCGAAAAAAAGATCACTTCTTGGAATCACTCAAACGCCGTCTGAAGAGAGAATTTGAAGTTGAATTGAACAGTGCGACGATACACAGTAATCAACACAATTATATAAGCGTAAATGGTAACCAACCGAAAGTAACCAGCCGGCAGAACATTTACGCGATGCAAGAGATCACCGATAAAAGTCATAGAGGAAGGTTGCCTTTGTTCAACACATCATAGACGACATACAAGATGAAGAGTGCAATAAGATGATGTTGTATAACGCGAAAATGATATGCAAATTGAAGAAATGTTTCAAGTATACGATGTTCAAAGTATACGATCGCATAAAAGAAAAAACACAGCGGAAGAAAACAACTGTTAAGAAGGATAGAGTTAAAGACAGTATAAAAAAATGGCAAAAGTGCAAAGATCAAATACTAAGCCAGCTGGCAAATTGCTTCAATTGCGATTCCACAGAACATGATGTTAAAAGTTGTACGAATGCCGATAAAGGGCCGCAGAGTTTCAAATACAACGAATATGGGCACATTGCTCTAAAGTGACGATTATAATAACCAGAAGCATGTCTGCAGTAAACTCAATGATACCAGTGACAAATTCGTTTCAATAGAGGTTGCCAATTTGGCATACGATGCTTTAATCGACACGGGCAGTGACACAAGTCTGGTGCGTCATAACATGTACGAGAAGATCGGCAAGCAATGCAAATTAAACAATACGACTTAGTTGTTTACAGGATTGAGGAATGTCTCCACGAAGCTGATGGGTACTTTTCGCCTGAGGTTCTCTATCCAGAGATGTTTACGAAATTCAGACATACGTAGTTCCTACGCATTCTATGATTGTTGAGTTGATCCTTGGACGCGATTTCCTGGAAGGTTACTATAAAGAAAGGAAGAATCGAAGTCAAACGGTCTTTGATTGAATATACGATACCCTCAAGCACACGGAAGTTATCGTTGATAAGGATGACCAGCCAAATGAATTCGAAGAATTAGTCACTATAAATTATGTCACCGTCGTGGAAATCGAAATTGCAGAACCGTATCGGAGCAGAATCGAAACGCAATTAGAAAGCACTATCCAAAGAATAAGGTGAAGACTACTAAGTAGAGACCAAGATCACACTGAAGGATCGAACGCCCGTTCACTTGCGTCCACATAGGCTCGCTCCGAAGAAAAAGAACATTTTAGACAGGCAAGTAGACGAGTGATTAGAAGCATAATTAAACCCAGCCACAGCGAGTATGCTAATTCTGTAATTATTGTAACAAAAAAGGCTCCAGTCGCGTTTGTATAGATTTCTTAAATAAGAAAATAGTTCGCGATAAATATCCAATGCCATTGATAGACGATAGAATAGACGTTAACTTTCAAGTGTTCTCAGTTATCGATTTAAAGAATGGATTCTTCCATGTGCCGATAAAAGCAGAAAGCCAAAACATACAGTCTTCGTTACGCCAAGCGGCCAATATGAATTCATGAAGACACCTTTCATATGCATATATGGATATGGATTATGCAATAGCCCAACTAGCTTCTTATTATTGGCGAAGTAAGATCTCATTCGAAAATCAGTGATTCTCATATATATGTACGATTTAATCATTCCGGATTACGACGAAGAAGACGCGTTTTGTAAATTATCCTAAGTGTTAACTGCTTGCTAATGATGGTTTAAGCATTAATTGGAAAAAATGCAAGTTTTACAGAAATAGGTCAAGGATATTATTGGAAATGGCTGCGTCAAACCATCCCTAACTAAAATTCGTGCAGTCTAGAATTTCCTTCAGCCGAAACGTTGAAACAGCTGCAGAGCTTTTTGAATCTCACGAGTTATTTTAGAAAATTCGTGAAAAACTACGCCCAGATAGCATATCTATTGTATGAAGTAAAAGGAGAACAATTTCGAATTGGTGCAACAAGCTGCATTGTTCAACAGATGCATTGTCGAGAGAGCCAATTCTTCGTATATATGACTTATCAACGATTACTGAATTACACACCGATGTGAGTAAGGAATACGGAGCGGTCCTCCTACAAAGAAAAAGATTTTCATCCGGTTTATTATAGGAGCAGCAAGACTACCGATACCGAAAAAAAAATAGTGTTATACCATTAAGTGACTATTAGTTAAGGAGTCTTACAAAAACTATTTAGAAAACAACTATTAATGAGGAAAAGACGATAAAACTGTAGTAACATTATCATCGAATATTATCATCATGATATTATAAGAAAAGCGCACGAAAATGGGCATTTTGGTGTTAAAAAAGTAGAGATGCTTCAAGAAGAATATTATATCCTGAAATTAAAAGAAAAAGCCAAAAGTTTTATCGAATGTTATGTACCATGTATATTATCTGAAAAGAAAAAAGGCAAAAAGGAAAATGAATTGAAATCGATTTCCAAAGGCGATGTATCATTAAATACATATCATCTCGACCATTTAGACCCAATGACTAGTACGTCTAAATACTTGTATAAGTACTTATTGATTATAGTGGACGGCTTCTCAAAGTTCGTGTGATTATATCTCACTAAGCTACGAATACCAAAAAAATAATAGATAAGCTTACAACGATGCAACAGATCTTTGATAATCCTAGACGCATCATAACGGATCGGGGCGCGATCACGTTCACCTTCTCTGATTTCTGTAATTATTGTATCATTTGAAGGCACTGAACAGATCGCAGTAATTATCGGTGTATCACGTGATAATGGTCAAGTAGAACGCGTGAATCGGATCATTCCAGTGTTAACAAAGGGTTGTCATTAGATAACCCTGATCGATGGTATCGATATGTTGCGAAGCTGCAAATGAGCCTTAATATCAGCGTAGGTATGAGTCCATTTGAAGCTCTTTTTAGCGTAAAAATGAAACACTGTAATGATGTACAAATTATTTCTTTATTAGAACAAGAATACATTCAATCTTTTAACAAAGACCGCGATAATTTACAAAAGTTAGCGAAGCAGAATATTTTAAAGATACAAGCGGAAAATCAGCGTTATGAATAAGCGTCGTAAGAAAGTTTGCATTTATAAGGAACGTGATTTGGTAGTGATCCAGAGGATACAATTTGCCCCCGGATTGAAGATCAAGAGGAAATAGTTAGGACCATATTGAATGTCACGGATTAAAGATCGATATGAAGTTATAAAAGTATGTAACGACGAAGGACCTGAGTTTACAATGTCAGCAGATTACATGAAACCTTATACAGTATGTCCTTCAGGAAAGGGAATTGCAGGAATGGCCGAGTGTGAGAACCATACTTCTCGTACTTCGGTAATAAGCTTTGGCCGTGCAGAGCACTGCGGACGACGGCGCAACGGTCGTTGCATCGGGTAAGATTAGATTCGATTCGGTCGTCAACGAAGCATGATGATAGCGTGCGATTGAGAAGCATATATCTTTTGTACCTCATGCATCAATAAACTGTGTTGAGCAATCGACAAGCGTTATCATTTGCAAGATTCCCACATACATGTGAATTAAAATTCAATTTTTACTTAAAAAGTAACTTATATTAAAATTCATTAAATGTATCGATGTTTCTTTCTTTCTGGACATGATCTAAATCCGGAGTTAGATCCGCGAATCCGAATAATCCAGATATTATCCGAAATTTATCCAAATTATCCGAATAATCCGAATAATATGGTTTTGAGTTTTCGAATCGAAATCGATTTCGGATATCTGAATATTTGAATACTCTGGTAAGCACTAAGAAAACAACAGTTAGATTGGCTATTACTTATGTTATGGTCTTAAGAATTCTATGATTGATTAATAATTCGCTTATTGCTTACATTTTATTGTTCAAGTTTTTCTGTGTGCCATGACTTTAAGTTACAGGTAGATATTACTTTGCATGGAAAGTCGCATACATTTTGGCAGAAGAGAAATAGGATGGATAGTGGCTTGCATTATCACATGGGAATACGTGGGGGAAGAATGGGAATAGTTACTGATAATTTATACTGATTATAGCTTCATAGTAACTATTACAACTACTCCCACTCTTCTCATGTTATCAAGTGCACAGTGGAAAAAGAAGCAAGGTAAGCCATTGCGGATTAAAAAGAAGAAGACTAAACTCAAACTTCTGGTCACAAAAAAATATGGCTTCGAAAAAGCGCTGTACCGAAGAACAAAATCGAATGCTCCTATCGAAGAAAACTATCAACTTAGAAGATTTGATAAATATTTTTCCTCCTATTTTCCTGTAATTCTGTAAATTTGTATATTTTCATCCATAGAATATATTCTGAAAAGTTGTCGTTCAAGTCATTTCTTTTTATTTCAATGTTTTTTGATGTTAGTAAGTTAAAAAACGATAATTTAATGATAATTTATGACTATGCATAAATGTATGTATTTTTCAATAAATATTGATGCATTTACTATTTAATCAAATAAAATTGAATTTTATATAAATTGGAATTTCTGCCTTAAGAATAATGCAAAATAACATGTATGTAAAAAAAAACAAATAACAAATATGTGTACGCGTTATCATGCAATATACTTCCAACTTTTCCCGCAACGGAACTAAAATCGCATCCCGATTTTCCATGCATTTTTCGAGTCCATTTTTATCCTCGAATTTGGTTTCTTTCTTTTTGCATTCCGTGCATTGCACATGGCGGCAAAAAGTAGGGGACATGATTTGTCAATCAATCACAGAAGACAGAGATTTTATACACGGAGATTTCAAGTATTCACAAATGATTATTAATAAAAATACAGTATTAAAAGTTAAAATAATTAGTATAAACTTACCTTTCTAAAAAAAAGGCGCTAAAAATATACGTGCTTCTCGAA
>Ga0157364_1003243_pt1 | contig 15733 bp, 10 predicted proteins | sample AttsexASBM2_FD_111476 | JGI IMG/M metagenome (GOLD analysis project Ga0157364, IMG submission 111476) | Fungus gardens microbial communities from leaf cutter ant in Ribeirão Preto, State of São Paulo, Brazil - Atta sexdens ASBM2 | ecosystem: Host-associated > Fungi > Mycelium > Unclassified ...
ACAATTGATTGCAGCTATGACATGGTGCATTTTGGACATGCAAATTCCTTGAGGCAGGCGAAAGCTTTAGGCGATTATCTGGTGGTAGGTGTTCACAATGATGAAGAAATTACAAAACACAAAGGCCCTCCCGTCTTCACTGAGCAAGAAAGGTATATATCTATTGCTTCATAAAGGAAATTATGTAAGTTATAATAACTACGATTTTGATTGTCATTCTAGAGTTGGTTATTATGTGTCGATTTCATATTCCTTATATTATTTTCTTGAAACTCGTAATATTAATGGATACAAGTGTTCTCTACTTCTTGTACAACATACTTTTTCTCTCTTATACCTTAGAAACGGTGGTTACATAATGAACGTTAATGTTCCGATTCTAGCACATACACTTTAGTTATTACGTTAGAAAAAATGTTTATCCGAGAGAGAGAGAGAGAGAGAGAGAGAGAGAGAAAGCGAGAGAGAGAGAGAGAGAGAGAAAGAGAGAGAGAGACCCATATTTCATATTATCATTTATAAAATATTTATGTATTCCAAAGCTATGAATACTTCACCGACTTAGCAGGAAGGTATCTAAAGCCTTGACATTTTAGGTCAATATCTACACAGAAAAAAATTGAATTGAACTGTTTTACAGAATGTAATTTACTATAAAGTATTTTATTACTATAAAGCAAGAATCTTATGTTATCAGTTGTATTTATGTAAGTTACTTTCTCCAGTGTTAATCATAGAGTGTAATTGTACGAGATTATATCTCCAATATGAATTACAGATTGTAATTGTACAAGATGCTAATAACAATTTTCAGATTGTAATCATACGAGAATGTGCTGATACAATAACAATGAAATTTTTAGAATGAAATTAACAATTGTTTTCTTGCAAAAATTCTTGTAAACAATATTTAAATGTATAATAAAGTTGATAAAATAACAATAATGATATAAATGTTATGAAATATAAATGTTATAATTATGAAATAAATACAAATATCATAATTTTGGAGTATTAAAACATACTGATCAAATTTTTTTTTTCTTAGGTATAAAATGGTGCGCGGCATTAAATGGGTAGACGAAGTAGTCGAAGCTGCACCCTACGTCACTACATTAGAAACATTAGATAAATATAACTGTGATTTTTGTGTTCACGGCGATGATATCACAATGACGGCTGACGGCGTGGACACGTATCATTTAGTCAAGGCAGCCGGCCGCTACAGGTAGTTTCTTCTTTAAAAAGATATTAAGATAGAAATTATTAAAGATATTACAAATTAATTTATTTAAATATTTATTAAAAATTATATATAGTCTTTTATGAAGAAGAGACTTGATTATTTCAGAGAAGTCCAACGTACAGCCGGTGTTTCAACGACCGATCTTGTAGGACGTATGCTGCTGATGACACGACAACATTTTCGACAGGGTGACAACGAATACAGCGTCGATAGAGAACCGAGCAAGAGCATGGGTCAGGATCGAAACGCTCGGAGTCCGTGGACTGGCTGTTCGCAATTCTTGCCGACCACACAGAAAATTATACAATTTAGCGACGGCAAAAGTCCGCAACCGGGCGATAAGATTGTGTACGTGGCAGGCGCGTTTGACCTCTTCCATGTGGGGCACTTGGATTTCTTGGAAGTCGCTAAGAAAGAAGGAGACTACCTCATTGTCGGTCTGCATACCGATCCCGCCGTTAATCGATACAAATGCGGCAATCATCCTATTATGAATCTTCACGAACGAGTTCTCAGTGTGTTAGCGTGTAAGGTGAGTCTTCTTTTTGCGCTTCTGAAATTTTTTATAGTATCTGCACAAGATAGCGTGAAAAAATACGCAATATGCGTATTTTTTCACGCTATATGTTTATATGTGAAAAAATATGCAATAAGATATTAATATATAAGATTATTCATTGTATGAATATAAGACACAATCTGCGCAGAAAATTATGACGCATTTTCAGTGGAAAAAAATCTGATAAGTCATGTCATTAAAAAGGATATAAAGATTATATCTTAGTTTTTATACATTATTATAATCTTTTTTTTTTGGAATTTCCAGTATGTTAATGAAGTTGTTATTGGTGCGCCATATGCAGTGACAAGAGAGCTGATGGAACATTTCAATGTTTCTGTCGTGTGTCACGGACAAACGCCCATAATGCCTTGCGAGGATGGATCGGATCCATACGCGGAGCCCAAAAAGCAAAATAAATTTAAATTGTTAGATAGCGGTAACGATATGACAACGGAAAAAATTGTTGAAAGGATCATTCTTCACAGGTATGTTCTATCTTTACAGTTATGTTATGCATGTATACTTTCTTTATATCACACTTTCTAAGAACAATTTTTATTTTAATCTAGAGAAGATTTCTAATGATAATTTATACATTTATAATAATATATATAAATATACATTTTTTAGTTAAGAAATTCTTGAAATTACATCAATATATATTTTTACATATTGTCTCAACAATTTCTTCAATTTGTTTAGATAGATTTATAACAAAATATGTATACAAAAATTATTTAGTTTTTGTTATTCACATTTATAAGTGTACAATAATTGTTGTGAGAGAATACAGTAACTGATTACGTTATTATTTAACGGACAATATGTTATTTGATAACATATATGTATATTGACTTCCGTCCTCGAATTGTTATATATTTTTATTTAAACTCCAAAAGCTGAAAATGTTTGATATATTCCTCTATATTTCGTCCTATCTATACCCGTAATAAAATTGATATTGCAAAAATAAAACATCTTAATTAGGTCAAAAGATTAAAAAAACAATTACATATTAATTTTTCATATTCTGCTTTTTATCCCCTTAGGCCGAACGAGCTTTATACGGTTATTAAGAATTTCAACAAACGTTGATAAAATCTGGTTGTTTTGTATTCTTTATTCAATTATTAAGTAATCGTTAATGGGACAATCTGGCAGTTCTGTATTTTCTATCCAATTTGCAATAAACGCATATTTACGTACTTCTCATTATAATTTGTTGTCATTCATTCATTTACTGCTTCTGATGGGATATGTAATTTTATTCATCATGCAAAGTATTTTTTTGAGTTCCATTTTACTCCATTTTTCTCATTTACCGCGAGATGTAGTAAATAATAGTCTATTTCAATGATAACACATCCACATATCCCAACAACTACGAGCATTCCTATCACGTGTTGATCTAGCGTCTAATTGCAGGTTGGAATTCGAGGATAGAAATTTAAGGAAGGAGAAAAAAGAGCTTGCCGCTTATGAAGCCTTCATCAAGTCAAAGAACAATGACAAGATTGAATAATTGTTTATTTTGTTTTTTTTTCTGCGAACATTCGCAGTATGTATGTGTGATGATTAGATTTTATAAAGTCAATGTGTAAATACGATGTCACACCGACACTCAATTTATCATTTCGAAATGCCTTACATAGTTAAATGAATAAAATAAAATGAATAATCAATTAATATATGCTAAAAATAGCAGTTAGCGATGTGGAAATCCACGTTAGTTTTATTTTGTTGCAATATATTATATGATTAAATAATATACAACGACGACGATTATGAAATTAGATGAATATATGCAAGGTGTGTCAGGACTATCATTCGTTCTATGGTTATAGCTTGTTTTTATCAATTTTTAATCCATTGTTTAAAAAAAAATATATTTATATTTTATTTAGAGTTACAAATGAAAATTAATATCTTTTTTTTATTATACATTTTATACATTTTTTGGAAAAATGATTTTTTGGAAATTTTGAAAAGATTTTATCAACTAAATTTCATGCGATATAAAATCCGGAAATTAATATAGTTTATATAATTATTTTATAATTGTGTAACTATTATTGTAATTGGCATTGCAACTGATTTAACCTTTACAGGACGAGAAAGACTACATATATCCACTGGTGTTAACAATGTTACATTTTGAGACAAGGAATATATACAATGAAATTATAACAAATCTTGGAAATTTTAAAGAGATTTTGTCAACTAAATTTGATGTGATGTAAAATCCGGAAATTACATTTTATACATTAATTTAAATTAATTTTAATTTAATTGTGTAACTATTATTGTAATTGGCATTATAACTGATTTAATCTTTACAGGATGAGAAAGTCTATATATATATCTGCTATAATGGCGCTAACAGAGTTATATTTCGAGCAAGGAATACATACAATGAAATTATAATAAATCTTATTTAAGGAAAAATTGTAAGATTTTAAAAATAAATTCCCGTCCTTTAAAGGTTTTAACATTCGAATTCTGTTGATTACTGAATTGCGAAAAAATGAAAAGCTGGTGTCTCTTCATCCGATTTCTTCAATTAAAATAGCAATTACAAATATGCAAATGACAACATTGATTTTTAAGATACATTTATTGAGTTTTATTGTGCTTTAAGACTAATTTTAATTGATTCTTTCAGCAGAAACTTATGTAAATTAATTTTGGACTTATATTTCTAGTCACAAGGTCTAATGAAACATAGCCCTGAAACACCGTACATATATTTCGAACATATATATCTCTAAAAGACAAAAGTTGTCTTAAAGGTATATCGTGTATTATAAAGCCTTTGAATGTAGATATGCCTAGTAATTAAATTATTCTCTCACGTGATGTGAACATGTTGTGATGTCGTTGCTTGATTTAAATATCGAAAATAATCAATTACATATATAAGCAATCACGTGAGATATGTAGAAACGAAGATCGAATATTTTATAATTATTGAATATTTTGAGTCAATATTTTGAGTTTTTGAATTCCGCTAATGTACTCTCTTTCTTATGCGATAATTTTCGTATGAATTTAGAATTCTATCATTTTTATTCTTTCTATGTACACAGAGCATTATTTATTCGATTGGAGTTTTAGTACTTTTGAATAAATTATCAATTATTAGATATAGTTTGAATTTCATTGAAATAGTGACATGTTCGGTCTTCAAAGAAAAATTATTCTCGTTGTGCAATATGGGGTATATTTTTTTTTTATTTTCGAAGTATTTTACGCGTTTAATTAGCAAAAATATATTGGAACGCGAGTATTCCGTAGTCCTTTATCCAAGAAATAGTTGAGATTGGCAGATAAATGAGCTAGGCTCGTGATTCGGTCTAATTAATCGGAAGTTCCTAAGCATTTACAAATGCCTATCGCTTATTTCTGAATGATACTGAGATCACGTTACTAGACGGCGATACTTACGACCAAATTTCGGGTTCGTAAGATATCCACTCAAGTAATTAATTAACTTTACGACAAGCATTGTTTATTGAGCAAATTATGACGCGTAATTTAAGACGTTAGATTTTCTAATGGGAGATATATTACAATATATTGTATGTCCAAAAAAATATAAACGGAGCCAAAGACGTTAAGATTTACGGCGTATGTTATATAGACTGAATGAAAACAGTTACTGTTTATCTTCAACTTTTAACTGTTTGCGTTTATGAGGAAATAAAGAGAGAAATGTTTGGCAGTATGTAATACTATCGTATATGAAGATGTTCGAGGATGTCCCAGATAAGCTATTGGAGTTAGATATTAAATCGCGAAGAACTGATGACTGTCTATCAGGTTTTCACTGAAATATGGTTCTGTGATCAAGTCGACGGGTAATTTACCATTAAACGAAGAATCTGGGACATCCTATACAACACAAACAGGTTCTTCGACCTGATAACAGCGATGGTATCGATGCCGATAAAGTTGTAGTGATAGTTGAACTAGATTACGCCGAAAGGAAAAAATTGTATAGTTGATGATTTTCTACAGAAGAGTCGAGACACCGAAAAAAGATTGTAACACGTAGAAAATATTGTTTAACTTTTTATTTTATAATAAATAATCATTGTACACGTCACATCTACAATAATCATAAGTAATATGTATTACGTTTTTTATAAGCATAATTATAATTACCTTCTTATAAGTTACTATCTTTTCTAATGTGATTTCTATCATTCATATTTGCATTTGTGTGAATCAATAAAAATTTATTAATTTAATAATGTACAATATTTATAATATATTTTTTTTTATAGATGAAGATCTTAACGTCAGAGATCTATACTGTTGCACTAAACCATTTTGAACAAAAATACTTTGGTACGGATTAATTATTACGTTAAAAAGGTAATTATAGTTATCTTCACGGATCGATTACCGTGTCCTCAGAATCATACCTTGCACTAATACGCGATTAGTTTGCCTCCCCCCCCTCTCTCTCTCTCTTTCTCTTACACGATCATTTTATTAAATGTATAAAACTTTAGTTCTTTTTAGAGCATTCTTAAGATATCTTCGAGAGAGAAGGAAACTTGTCAAAAAAATGCAATCAGAGATTCATTAATTGCTCTAACATACTAACTAAATAATAATTCAGCGAACAAATTAACTTTTTCTCGCTAAACTTTAGATTCCTTTCTCCTATTAAATCTTATTCTTCTATTAGAAACAGATTGATTCGAAATTTTCGTCACAGACATTCCTTCAATATATTTTTTATATATTTAACTGCAATATATTATATATATAGATTTTCGTAATAATATACGTATAAAATCTGCGCTGTTAAAAGGTATGCTGTAAAATGCGAGCCGCATTTGTGTTTATTTACAAGGTGTGATAAATTCGTGCAACCACCCCAAATGTCCCGTTCGATTTCGATTATACGACGAGGTTCTTATTATCTTATTACACGAGCGATCCGCTCGCTTGATCAGGTCACGTGATAGCATTGCACGTTTGAGAGACTCAGTAGTGAGATTATTTTTCGTATTTGAGCAATGTCGACATATTGTGAAACTTATGACAGAAATTGAACATGTGCGCGAAATGTTCGGAGAATATACAATATTAGTGCGTTACATATTAACTAATAAACGAATGAAATTCTTTGAAACGCAGAAAAGAATCGATTAAATTAAATAATTCATTAATAATTTTTGGTAATTTTCCTCATTCGTGTGATTGTTTATAAATAATAGACTTGATCAAAGAATCTAGTGACTATTAACAATCATACATTAGAATAGAAATTATTTTTTTTAAAACCTAAGACTTTTTTTTACTAGAATCAAAAAGTTAAAAATTGGGTAACAAATGGAGAGACTATATAGTTGTATTTATATAGAAGAATTAAAAAGTGCTTCCTCGCGAAGATATATCGTGTAATCTAATCTATCGTAAGATAAAGCAATGTTTTATCTCTAACTTTAGTAACAAATTCTTTCACGAATTCTCAATTTATTTTCACTTGGTTCATCGTAAAATTAATTTTTATTTTACACGGGAAGCACAGTCATTTGCTACTAAACATTCTTCGTTACGAGAACTATTTTTATTCTACGGTGGGCGGTGTCGTTCGTTTATCTGAACGATTAATTCAGAGTTTTCGCATGAATCACTCCTCGACGAAGTTGCAACTAATATAACGTATCATATCATATCGTATCAGTCAATGACGTTAAGATATCGAAGTATGGGACAAGTATCTTCTATATCTTGAAACGGAGAATCAGGTGGTTTGTAAACGTGACGTTGCTCTCTTGCTCTGCAAATAAACATCCTTATCTCAAAGTAACGTTACGTTAATTATACACGATGCACGCGTGATGTACACTGTGAGGAGTATTCAATGCGATTTATATGTAATCTCTCTCAATCGCGCATCGCTCTATTGCATGGTCGAACGACCGGTATAGCCGGGCGTGATGTCACAATATTTCCTGGTGCGGTCTCTGACCAACTCGTCGATCGACTTGTTCTGCTGCACCGTCGAGGACAGATTGTGAAGACGCGACGCTAAGTAGCACATGATAAAGGCTGATAACACCAGTAGTGCACCCAATCCCGTCGCTACGTAGAGGAAATTTCCGCAGCTACCTTCGAGGCCGGCTGTCACTTTATCGTACAGATCTATGAGGTGAATATTAGAATTAACAATCACTTCACGTTTTTTCTGTTTTTTCCCGTTATGTGACTCAAGGCTCTTTTATAAATAGCCGGATAATATAATATATTTTAGGCTTTACGGATTAATGCCCGTTTCTACCGATGTAGATTAACTTTAATCTCGGTTCAACTTACTCTTCATTTTTTTCTAATTTTTAGAACTAGAAAAAGATGAAGTGTAAGCTGAACCGAGATTAAAGTTAATCTTGGAAAAAAAATGAACATAAGAGATAAGACTAAAGATATTATGTTATAGAAAAAAAAAGAAATAAAGGATGTTAAAAAGGAGCTGATTTCCGTTTAAAAAGATGTAAATAAAAGAAAAAATATTTTTGTAGATTTTTCAATAACCTATTGGATAAAGTTATAAAAAAGTTTGTAATGTTTGGAGGACATTTCGAAAATTAAAATATTTAAATTTGAATAAATATACATGTTCGCATTCAATTTTTAAACGCTATGAATTTTTTAATAATTTTTTAATAATTTTATCAGGAGATCAAAATATGTCTATAAAAAACATTATTTTTTTTACTTCCTTTTGAACAAAAATCAGTTCTTTTTTAAACATTTTCTTTTCTATTTTCTTATCAAAGTTTAAAATACAATAATTTATTATTGTGTATTTTGATTTTTGCATAATATTTTGAATTAATTATTATATTGAAATTTCACGTTTAATAATTACAGATAATAAAAAGTGTCTAAAATCGGATCATTAAACGTTTTTTGCGTCTGAAAGACGACTTAAAGACGTCTTATGTCCCAATTTTAGACTTGTGTTGTTTGGGTAATAAATGATAATTACGCGATCCGAAGCGATAAAGCTTTCGTTCACACCAGATTAATCTCAATGCAGAATACCAGTTACATTAATCTTCTTTCTTATCTCGAGTTGACATGAGAAAGATTAATTTCGATTACACGATCAACAAGATTTAATTTCTATATTAATGCATTTAGAAATGTGGAACTTACCATCAGGCATCATTACTGTATATTCAATATTCTCTTTGAACTTTGTGTACGGTGTGGAGTCGTTATACCTTTTGATCAAACGCTCGACCTTTGGAAGGAACTCGCCTAATACTTCTACGTTCGCCTCGACGGATCTTTTTCTCTTCTTCCCGTGTCCTGAAGGTTCAAAAAGATCAAGACAGAAGTCCTGAAAAAATAAAGATACGCGATAAATGGACAGCAAAAAAAATTGATAGCTTATATTTGTGTGCCATATCTAATTAGAAAGTTTCAATAAGTGTCATGGAAGATTACTGTGATAACTATTCTAAAAATTTTGATTAATTAATGGCAGAGTAATGTAGATGTAGGTCGAAATATAGAGATTGAAATGATAGACTAATTGTGAGACATGCTATTGACACAGATAATACTTGAATAATTTATCTCTTTTCCATCGACTTCGAGATTTACTGATATATCTATGATCTAATTTTGTCTTTATATGAGATATTCATAAATATTACTTTTCATATTTCAAAGTCTTGTACGACAGGTATCTCGATTATATTTTTGACGTTGAATACCACGTTGGCGTCCGCTGCGATAATGAATTTTTGTATGCGTCATACATACTACATTCTGAAATTATTACATTTTCTTTCTGTCATAAATTTTACTTGTATGACATGCTGGTATACTTAATGCATTCGAATGTTGAGTTCGCCCAAATGACTCTATTCTAAATTCTCTCTCTATTCTAATACATATAACATGCAAACACGCATGCAGTACGAAGTATATAAGTTATTCAATAAAAATTCTCTGATTAATGCTTTTATAGGAAATGTTCTGAGTATTAACAGCTGTAAATTTTAATTCAGACAGACTTTCGCAGCATATCATTTAAATAATAATAAAAAATTCTATTTTTCCGCTGTATAATAATTAAGAAGTAGCTAAACTGACGAAATGGTGTCAGTATACATTGTTAGTATAATAATAAAATTGCATTCTGGACTCTCTCTGTTCACAGAATTATATGAAACCTTGTTGTAAATTTATATCTATTTTTCAGAAGAATCTCAGAAGAGAATTAGAGTAAAATGAACAGATAATCAGAAAGATTTAGGTTTAATAAGTAAATTATAACATAAATCCTTTCCTAAATAATTACGATTATATTTAATCGAAAATAGTCGCCTAAAGTATTTTTATGACTCCAGATGAAAGAAATATGAATTCTTGTAAAACATTGTATGGATATTGTTTAACATATTTTCTTTTTTTTTAATGAGTATTCTTTACATACATTAAATATGCAATTCTATCGAAATAGTGATTTTAATTGTAATGGAAAAACATCTCAGATAATTGTGTGTAAAAAATCAGGTACCTACTTTCGGGTTAAAAATAAAGAGAAGATAGTATTGTGGCGATAAATATTATGGCCCCTCATCTCCGTTATACAGATGGGATTGCTGAATTTTTAGTGATGGAATTATTTGTTTACCAGCTTACCGTTACATCATAATGCTAATATGTCAACACAATAGTCAGTATTTATTATAACGCATTTTTACTTTCAAACATTTCGAAATATTTTTGAAGTACACTTTAGAACTTAATTGTACATATTTCTTCATTCTTCTTATAATTAAGGGTACTACCACACGAATATGTATGTACATATATGTATGTATATTTGAATGTGTTCTTTGTTATTTAACATTTTATTTAGTTGTATAACATTTCAAAATATGCAAAGTTAAACAATAGAGAATATAACATTTTACTTAATATAAAGTGTGCTTTGTTTTTTTTATATTTTTTATATTTTTATATTATAAAGTTTTTATATCGAAATAATTATTTCATAAAGCCCACTTTAGATCATCTATAATTCACAATGAAATTCAGAATAGAATTCTATTTATAATTTTGCGTGTCGTGTAATATTGTAATATTTAAAGAAGTAAAATTCACACATATACAAAATATATATCAGGATACATTTATATTTAGAGGATATGTGACACATAAAATTATAAGCAAAATTTTATCTTGAATTGATCGCGATCTTAGAACGTCTAAAGTGAACTTAAATCGATTGTAGCTCTATTGTTACTCTATTAACTCCACGATAGTTTATATTACACATTACTATAAATTTTTAAACAATAAGAATCTTATTCGACTGTTGATTGTGTAAAAACACAATCAATAGGAAATAAAGGCTTATAACGGTCGAAGTTGATTCTTTAATAATTTGATGCTGATGCTTAAATAATTTCATTTGAATTTGTATATACAATATATGTACAATACATACATATACATACTATATACTATATTTATATATATATTTATAGTCATTTCAATTACGCGCCAAGTTAATTTTCTCGAACTTAGAAACGCAGTGAGGCTAAATTATTATAGTAATATCATAATTAAATTTGATGCTCAATAGGCATCTATTAATGAGATTTTTAATATGCTGGAAATTTGTAAATAAATTGATTTATTATGAAAAATATTACCTCGGTCGGGGGAATCGAATCTGAAATATAGATTTTTAGTATTGTGCAGCCTGCGGAAGAATTACGTATACATATATATTTATGTACGCTTTGTAATATTTTATTTTTTGTCAATTTTATAACTAAATACTATATTTTTAAAACAAAACCAATTTTTTAAATCTATTTTTGTGGAAAGCTACATTACCATTCTTGTTTCTCTTCGAACTATTAAGCAGTATTGCCACATTTTTATAAATAGTGCTCAAAGTAATAAATGTTCCGTAATTTTTTTTTTAAATCAGTTGAACAATATTTTGATAAATGTAATTGTTAAAAATTTAAATATTGATTAATCAAGTTATAAGATGGGGTACCCCATAATATCACCTATCGTTCTACTAATGTAAATTACTCTGATTTTTATGTTATATCGTCGGATGACGATTTATACGATCTGAGATATCATTGGCACTCGTCGTACTCCACGAAGTGTCCAATAAAAATCATTATCGCTTACCGGTTGACAATCTTGCGGCTCCATGCACGCTTTTATCTGCGAGTGGATCCAAAGGGTGGAGCGCTCCCTCATCGAGCTGAGCAAGAAGGCCTCGAAGTCGAGAAAGACTTCGTTCTTGCGCTCGCGGTACCTCGCCGGTTGATGCGGGATGATGGATGCGAAATCACGATTTCTACAACCATCCTTTACGAGCACGACGCTACCAGGGGCGTGGGGTTGATCCGGGTCAGGACTGACCGTCACCTCCAGCAGCTTGATGTAGCTCCAGGCGCTGTCCGGGCTGATGCGGGCGCGCAGCTGCAGCTTCGTACCGATCGGTACGGCCTGATCGACCGTCTGCGAATTATCGGATACGTTGCCGGTCGCCTCACGATAAAGGGCCACCTCGTATTCGAGCCGGCCTGGCGTCTCCTCCACCACCCCAGACACCCTGGCGCCGTGTGGACTGAAACGATTAACCCTTTAAAGCAGACGCGCGTCGTCGCTTCAGCACGTTGCGTTCTCTCTTGCTGTTATATCAGCTATCATTATTCTAAACTTCTGTCACAAATTTCTCTCATTTATATATATAAAAATTAAAAATATGTATTACATTATTTTTTTTACGTTTGAAATGATTACGGAAAGGACAGTTTTGCTGTAATATCTAAAAATTTAGCTAGACCTGAAAATTATTTTGTTGGTCCATCAAAATAATTATGTAAGATGATCAAACTAGTTGCTAGAATGTCACAACTTTTTGCAGCATTGCTCATCATGCTTGAAATTCTTACATAATTATTTTAATGATCCGAGAATTATTTTTAGATCCAGTTAAATTTTTAGATACTTCAGCAAAATCTTCTTTCCGTGTAATTTACACGTATGATATATTTGTCTTCAGTTTTATCCCGAAAAGATGTAGATATTTAGTTAACAACGGATAATATAACTTCAATGTTGTAATTTAGCACTTAACAATATTAAGAATCTTTATTTTAGACCGCATATGTGAGAACACAATCAATATTAGAAATTAAATGCCTATAATGGTCGAAGCTGGATCTTTAATGCTTAAATAATTCAGTCTTGAATTACTATATATACTATATATGTACTTGCATTATATATATTTGTAGACTTTCGAAACTGCGCGCTGAATTACACTTAACACGGTATTATATTACATTTATATCATTACATTTATACTACAATATAATTTAACAATTACATTGTTGAAGTGTATAAATGCAGAATTGTAATAAAGTTGTGTTAATTTTTAGTTGATGGACTAGGTATTATTACTTCTTATTGCAGGATATTATTATATTATTCGTATAGATTCAAGCAAACAATAAAGAACAATTGTAACAAGACTTCTTTTGACAGTACTTACACATTTATATCATTATTATGAAGTATAATAATTAAATAAGCGGATAACCGTTTCCTCGAGGTAGGAACTCGCGCAGAAATGCCGCTCCTCGGCGGACGCGAAATGCGACGTGGCGGAAATAATGCTCATCTATTACTCGCGAGATTTTGAGGAGATATTGTGCGGGTGGAATGCGTGTGACTTACAAAGTACCGGCGAAACCGGCAGCCTTGTGCCTCAGCAAGGTCGGCTCGGGTGGTCGACACATCAGGATCAGTTCCTGATCGGCCAGCATCACCACCCCGGGAAAGGCCGGAAACCACACTCGCAGATGGATAAATCCCTGGTAATACAATGAATTGCGATAATACACTGTTAAATCTATAGAGTCAAATTTAATCTAATGTTAATCGTCACTGATCTTTCTAAATATATATCGTTATTTTTTACCAAAACGATAATTAAATTTGACATTATATCATTGACATTATATTGTAGTTGACACTATATAGTATTAAATATAACCATTGTTTTAGTATAAAATAACGATAAGATTGAGTAGGAGCAATAGCGACTCACGTTAAGTTAAATTTGTCCCTATAAATTTAAGTGTAACAGTGCTTATTGCATACAAGATTGATTAATAAGATTTGTGCAAATTACACAGTTCAGCGCAGGTAATATTTTACGAGGAGATATGTCAGAATTTTTACAAGGACGTTCCGCGAGATGCGCCGCGACTCAAATATAGGACGTTTGCGGCAGCGAAGCGCGGAATTAGGCGAATAGTACAGTTAAACTTGGACGCATCCAACTAGCTAGTTACAGCGAGCGCTAGCTATTTCTTCTCGAAATATCATAACGGCATTCGATGCCTGATATCATCCGATTGAATGTACAAAGCGTATCTGCGATAGCAGCAAGCTCCTGAGAGAGAATCAATTGCGAATTAGAATCGCTATCGATCGATCGCTATCCGCAAAGGCTGTTCCGTTTGTGCAACGTCAGTTGTAAGCCCCGGAGGAGCGGAAAAGCCTTCGTCGAAGCGTCACCGTGGGAGTTCCTTGTAAAAATTGCATTCCGCGTAATTCGCTCGATCGCTCGATGACTCACGTTTCTCTTGAGGATGCCGCATCGAGAGAAGTCAGTCACCTTCAGGAAGTAGTTATCTTCCTGTGGATCGTTCGGGTCTGGCCTGATCTGGCAGTGAATATCAGCGAGAGGATTCGCCGATCTGTCGTCCGCGAAGAGCGGCGTGCCTCTGAAGCCGACCGGCCTTTTGATCTTCGCTGTCAGGAGATCGACCGCCGATCCCGCGCCGCTACACTGAATGTCCGAGACCTCGTAATCCTGGGCAACGGCAGCGGCGACCTGAAACGCGAGTCAACGATGGTATTCAAGATCTGACGAGAGGGCGGCGACAGAAGATTTCAGGGCTTGCGCGGGAATGATTTGCGCTTCCTATCCCGAGGCATTTCTTTAGTAGTTTCTTCTCGAAACTGTCGCACGCGATCATTTTGTAGCTCACGATTCTCATGAACAATACTGAAGTAACGTTTAACATTTCTCAGTCTGTCGTCCGGATGGAAGACACACAAACAATGTTTTTTTTTAAGTTATATATCCGGAAATTTATTTTACGATCCACTGTGTGTTTTTCTCTTTTGAGTTTCGCTGACATTTATAAAAAAAATTCCGGATTCAACGATCTATTATAAAATAGAACCAATATAGGAATAATTATATTTATTGTTAACAGAATATTTTAATACTAGAAATTAAAATGATTGAAGTTGGATCTTTTAATGCTTTAAATAATCCAATCTTGAATTACTACATATATTACACTGAGAAAAATGATCTGATTAGATTAAATAGTAATTCTGGTGGAAAATGGACGAATCAGAATTTTCTGGTTAAATCTATTAGAATTCTAATTGAGATAACTAGAATTCTGATTGATATAATTATTCTGGTAAAAAATAAGAATTCTAATAAAATTTAGAAATATTGTATCAATCAGAATTCTGATTATTTCAACTAGAATTCTAATAAAAACTAGAAAATTCTGATTCGTCCATATTCAACCAGAAATTTGTTTTGATTTATATATATATATAAAATTAAATTAAATTAAATTAAATTAAATTAAAAAATATATATATATATATATATAAACACTATATTTGTAATTCTTCGAACTGCTCGCCGAATTGTTTTTCCGGATTGTAAACGCAATTAAACTATTTTAGTAATCGCGAATTAAATTGACAAGCCATTTTAATAATTTGATGCTCAATCAGGCATCATATTATAAAAATATTAATATATTGAAAAACTGTAAATAAATTTATTGCGAAAATTATTATCTCGGAGT
>Ga0157364_1003244_pt1 | contig 15730 bp, 14 predicted proteins | sample AttsexASBM2_FD_111476 | JGI IMG/M metagenome (GOLD analysis project Ga0157364, IMG submission 111476) | Fungus gardens microbial communities from leaf cutter ant in Ribeirão Preto, State of São Paulo, Brazil - Atta sexdens ASBM2 | ecosystem: Host-associated > Fungi > Mycelium > Unclassified ...
CAGGCCTGGTCACATATGGGATAGTGCTTTGCTAATAGATACCATCTTTTACAGTAGTGAAGAGTGATTGCAGTAGTACTCAAGAAGTCCAACAAATCTGACTATACCCAATCTAGAACATACTATTTTATTATACTCCTTGAGTGCATAGGCAAGCAACATGAGAAAGTAATAGCCTATAGACTGACTTATCTTATAGGCTGATACAATCTTATCTTGGGTTCCCAATTTGGAGATAGAGCTAACTTCTTCACTTCAGATGCTATTCTTATCTTTGTATATGATATTTACAACTTATGGAACCATAGTCTAGCTACCTCTGTACTGACTTTTGATATCAAAGGTTATTTTGACAAAGTCAACTATAAACATCTTCTCAATGAAATGAAAAAACACTGTATTTCCCTTGAACTAGTAAATTAGACAGCAAACTTCCTCTCTGACTGAGAGATAGCAATATGTCTTGATAGTATCTGAAGAGAAATGAAACCAGTCAAAAATGGTATTCCATAAGGATTTCTTATCTTCTCCATCCTTACCTCTTTTTACTCAGCAGGCTTACTTGATATTTTTGAAATACCAACCAATTCTATTGAGATTCCAGAAAACCATGCTTATAACCACCCTACTTATATTTCCATTCTTATGTATATAGACAATGAAAAGCTAACTGTTTTCTCTCTTTTATTAGACATTAACAACTATATACTTGCTAAGACCTATTAATTGGTAGACTAATAGTTATACTTAGCTAGACTCTCTTCTAATAAGGATAAAAGAGAACTGATGCATTATACTCAGAGAAGAAGAGACAAAACATCACCTTACATCAACCTTATCAACTGTAATAGTACTACTTCTATAATATTAGTAAGCTCAACAATCTACTGGCTAGCTTCTCTACAACCACTATGTCACCAAAATGGCAGTCAAGGCTGAGAATACTGTTGTATACATCTCAATGTTAGCAAATACTGTTTGGGGCCTATCATACTACTATCTCTACTACCTCTACTATATATGCATTCTTTTTATTATCACCTATACTAGTACTGCTTAGTAGATAAGCAAATAGAAACATATTCAAATACTGAATAAAGTCCAAAATAAAGTACTCTATCTAATATGTGCAATCTTCTGCACCACTCTTACTCATGCATTAGAACTAGAAGCATTTATTCCCCCTCTCAGCCTATATCTGGACTTTCTTACTAAATATACTGCTATCTACTTTAACAAACTTAGTACTGATAATCCTATCTTCCAATGACTATATAACAACTGGCACAGCACCTCAAATCCTCTTTCTCTTCCTACTAAACACAACTGTAGGTTCAAACTAATACAACTACAAAAAACAATTATATTCATCTCTTCATTCCATAAATGTATCTTTTCTTTGCTTCTCCTTCTATAGCAAAAAACATAGCTAGACTATGGAAAATGCTTTACAATTCACCAATCTACTACTAATAAAGACAAAGTAGTGGGTTGCCACAACAGATTTGTCAACCAAGTACAATATTACCCAGAAACACTTCTTACTTACTCAGATGGCTTCTAAATCTTTTTCTCAACTGATTCTACTGAGTTGGATCAGTAGTAATAGAGTACTACCAGAGAAGAGGTCTTCTACTAAAAACTTGGCCTTGGGAGCTTAGCTGAAGTTTATAACACAAAGCTTGCAGGACTTGTAACTGGTCTATTAGAATCTATCTCATTTGTAAACCAACATCCCAAAGTCTATTATATTCAATTATATACTGACAAAATCTCAGTCATATCTATTTTAAGACTTAAGTCTTAGAATAAGAATGAAAGAATGATCTTGGATTAGATAATCACAAGAGAACTTAATAGAGTTCTTAGTACAAAATAGTCTATCTTATATATACTAAGCTACTAGTCCATGCTACAGTATCATTAACCTATCCTAAAGGGCCATGCATTACCTTTAAGATTAATATGTGTCAAACATATTATGATAACATTATTGTTCTGGAATTTTCTACTATGTTCTATTATAATATATGATCATGTGACTTGTAACTGTGACAGCACTTGTGTGACAATGACTGATGTGTGACAGTTTGTGATAGTTACACATGATATTATACTAAATTCTAATCCTAAATTTAAAATAAAATAAAATAGAAAGGAAATTAAAAAGAAAAGGAAAACAAAAAAATAAAATAGTCCACTGTTTGCAACTCTAACATCTATAATCTCTAATCCAAGCCCTGGCAAAGGCTAGCTTATGGTATATATTTTTTACCAAAAAGCTCTCAGATAGCTTAATTTCTTACTATACTACTATTTCTTTATCTTCTGGTATTCTGGCTATACTCAAATCAGAGAAAATGAAAAAGCCAATTAACTAGCTAAAGAAGTTGCAAAACTCCAAAGCCAATTTAATACTACAACTACTTCAACAAGCTATTGAGTATATGAATACATTCTTACCAAATGGAAATAGATATGGAGAAATTAACCCTAAAATAGACAATATGTCCTTACAAACTACATTCTCCTATCTCTTCAACCTACCCTCTATTTTAAAGCCTTGTACAACTAAAGAGAAATCTTTTACCATCTTATTCAATATAGAATAGATTATAGCTACTTTGTAGACTACTACTGATCCATAGTTCTCTCAGAAAGTGTATTCTGTTCTTGTAAATAGAAAATACAAACATGTGAGTACATAATCTATACATATCCCCAATATAAAAACTACCAAATTCTCTACAATATCTCAAGTTTTATATACATACCAGATATTCTTAGAACAAAACAAGATATAGCTACCTTAAGTAAATTTCTTAAGAGATCATGTGCATTCACTAAAAATAAGACAGTTCTACCCAGATAGAAGCCACCCACCATCAAAGACCTTCTAGCTACTAAACATGATATGGAAGACTTTGAAAATAACTAAGAATAGCCTTGAAACTAATATACCACATCAAGTTGCAACTACCACCCCTTCACTATGTCTTTATACTCTCTCTAATATTTTTCTTCTAGTTTATGTCTATCATTCACTACTATTAGCCTGTGCTCATTCCTATAGCCAATATTACTAACCTGACTTGCTCTAACATTTTTCTCAACTAAATATTTCCATATTTTACCTTCGAACTATTATTTGATTTTATCTTATAAATGTAGATATCATTCTGTTGAGAGAGTGTAATTACTTAGAATGCTCACTGTATCTTAGTACTAGTTTGCTTGTTATGGTATAATAGAAATAAATAACAACAACAACTAGACTTATATAACTTTCTCTGCTAGGATATATATGAGTTGTAACATTATCCTTCTTTTAAGATCACATTTGGGTATAATCTTTCTAAAATTCAGATTGTAAGAACTTAAGATGTGTTTAGATGGCTGTTGTGAAATTTCCAACAGAGTTAGGAGACTCTCTTGATAAATTTGCTTCAGTTCTCCTATATAGATTTCTCAAATGGTTGTCTTGCCATTTGATGAGATATTTTAGTCTATCTTCTTATATTCTGGAATTTAAAATTCTTTTTACTTCCTATATGGAGCTTTCTTGGTTGGATATAGTAACTATCAGTAAGGTTTCCTATTGTTAAGTAAAGATTGGTATATGATAAGGTTTCAGCTTAGATTTGTTGATGACTGGATGTAGGTTCTTCCATATCTTGGGAATTTAGAGCTTGTATGCCAAGAGTTTTATCTTCTTGATTACTAAGAATAGTCTTGTTCTCTTGAAGGCTGGCTCCTTAGCTAGGTGATTGGAACTAATGTTTGAGCTATCTATCCATACTAGGTTCTTGTCAGAATTGTGAACAATGAACTTAGTTTCATTTTCCTTTGCTTTTATTTTATTTTTCTTTATTTTATTTTTGATTTCATCTTACTTTTCTTTATTTTAGACTTAAACAAAAGGTATGACAGAGGTGTGACACCTATTACAGGGTAGTCACATGTGTCACAGTTACAGTCACACAATCATATGATACAAGAGAAGAATGTAAAAGGTTCTGGAACAGATAATATTATACAATATAGTGATAATATATTAGTTTTATGAAAAGCACATGTACTTTAGGGTAGGTTGGTTGTAGTGTGCACACAGACAATAGTCTGTAGTATACAAGGTAGACTACTTTGTACTTGGAACTTTATTAAGTTTTTTTATGTTATTCAATATAAAAAACATCTTTTGTTTTTACTCAAGGACTTAAGTCATAATACTAGAACTCAATATCCTTTTATGAGACTGCTCAATACAGAGCCCTCTCAATCCCTTACTCTTTATCATTCTCAACTAAAGATAACACTATCTTTAGTCAAGAAGATTTGCTAGGCTCTAGACATAAGAGATACACTAGTTAGGTGGGAAAAGTCTAGCTGTTCTTATTGCATTAAGGCCTACTAGCACTTTGGGAATGTATTACCTTATGTAGATGTGTTTGATACTTTTCCCATTATTAGCTCTGTACTATTGGTTCCTTTGTGACTAGTATATGCAGAAGAATGATAAGTTTTATTAAAAATTTGTCTAGAGTAAAACAGTCTTCTCAGACTAAAATCATTTATATTTCTCCTAAAGCAGTAGTCAGTAGTCAGTAGTTTAAGTAGTCAATAGATAATATGAGGTGGGATAAGAAGAGAGCTCAATAACACTTGCAAAAATTATTTCAAGCTCAGAACATGAGTCTGAGAGTAAGGCCAGCACAGGCTCCTCTCCACTACCACTTTACACTTTTCTATCACCCACACTACCACTAATTTCACCATTACCAATTGATTCTCTCTCCTCCCATAACAATATAAGTCCATGACTTACAACAAATTATTAGACAGTAGCAGAAACAGTTGGTGGTGATGTAGGCACAAATCTAGGTATTGCTGGTAGAAGGAGTAGGAGAAGCAGCAGCAGTAGAGATTCTCTGACTTAACACTGGGTCAAACACAGAGATGGCCAGGCCACAGACATTTGATGGAACAGCAAACAAGGTTTTGAAGTTCTTGACAGCATGTAGACTATATATCAGAATGAGGATAAGGGATGTAACAGTGAAGGAACAGATACAGCAGGTGTTGTCATATATAGGGAGGGTTAGCAGATATGTAGAAAGAGAATGTCATGAAGAACTTAGAAAGTGGGAGTTTGAGTTATGCAACAGTAGGAGTATTTTTGTCAGACTTGAAAGAAGAGTTTGGTGAAGGAGATAATGAGATGATAAAGATGGCAGAATTAAAGAAGGTGGAACAAGGAAGTAAGACAATGAAGGAGTTTGTACAAGAGTTCAGAAGAGTGGCAAAGAGAAGTGGATATAAGAGACAGCCATTGATAGAGGAGTTTAAGAGAGGGGTGAATGGAGTGATTAGGAGAAAGCTTATAGAGATAAAAAGACCTCCAAGGAGTATTGACAAGTGGTACAAATGTACTACTAATTTGGATAGACATTGGGGAGAGAGTTGAAAAGAGAAAAAAATGTTGAGAAGAAGAAGATAAAGTGAAAACCAGAGGCAGAGATAATAGACAGTGGGAGTAAGTAGCCAAGGAGGATTTATACCATGTCTACCCTCTTTCCAGATCTAGCCAAGATGATAGGAAGAGCAGCAGATATTAGTGGGACCTGCTTTAATAGAAGAGATAGAAAAAACAAATGCAGTGGTGGTCAGAAACCTCTTACAAGGATAAGAAGAAAGAGGAGAAGAAATAAGGAGAGTGATAAATATAGATAGAGGGAGGATTTACTATAGTTGTGAAGGATTTGGCTATCTTGCAAGAAATTGTAGAAATTGGGGAATAGTGGGCCAAAAAAGAAGAATGGAATATAAGGATAATTTGAACAATTTGAACAATTTTTTAAAAAAAGAGAGTCTGGTAGTCCTTGACTAGACTCTTATAATAGATTCAATGTACTAGCTATCCAGGTAATACAAGCTTGTATTCTAAATTAAGAGGAATCTGTAAGCAAAGATGGAAAGACAATTTTAAGAGAAAAGAAAATAAAGAAGGAAAAAAAAGAGGAAAAAAGAAAAGAAAGAGAAGTAAAAGTAAGAAAAGCAAAAGAAGAAGGGTTACTTTGAGAGAGGTGATAGTGAAAATTGGGCTAGAGAGGATAGATACACAGGAGGGAATCACTGTAGAAGCTTTGTTGAACAGTGGAGCAACAGGTTTGGTAATGAGTTCTGAATTTGCAAAAAGAAAGGAGTTTAAATTGAAAAAGATTGGAAGACCTATTTATGTGAGGAATGTAGATAGAACATTCAATAAAAAGAGGCCAATAGAATACACTGTGAAAGTAAATATCTATTATCAAGAGCATAGAGAGAAGACAGAGATAAATGTAATTAGAGGCCAGAAGTAGAATTTAATTTTGGAAATGTTATGGCTTGCCTGTTACAATCCTGAGATCAATTGGAAACTGGGAAGGTAAAAATGACAAGGTGTCCAGATAAATGTGGTAAGCAATGGAGAGCAAATCAAGGAAAATTATAATAGAAAAAACAAAAGGAAGAAGAAGTGAAAGAAGTATAAGAGGAGAAAAACAATGAAGAGGAGAAAAAGCAGGAAAAGGGGAAGATGATGGAAATAAAGAAAGTGGCAGAAAAGTGGGAAATTTGGGATGATGAGAAAGAAGTGGCAAGATCAGAGAAAGAAGCAAAGAAGTTGATACCAGAGTAATTTCACAAATGGATCAAGGTCTTTGAGAAAAAAGCAAGTGAGAGAATGCTAACAAGAAAGATGTAGGACTATACAATAGATTTAAAGGAGGAATTTGTACTAAGAAAAGGGAAAATCCATCTCTTGTTTAGAGAAGAGAGAGAGAAAGTAAGAAAGTTTATTTAGGAATAGATGAAAAAAAGATATATTCAACCATCAAAGTCACCACAGACTGCACCAGTGTTCTTTATAGGAAAGAAGGATGAGAAGATGATGATGGTACAAGATTTCATTTTGTTTTCTATTTTCCTTTCTATTTTCATTTTACTTTTATTTAGAATTAGGGTTTAGTATGACAGTCATGGTCACACAGTCATGTGGTCACAATAAAAGGTAGTAGAAGCTTCTAGGGCAATGATGTTATACAATGTGCTTAACACATGTTTAGTCTTATAGCTTACACATAGTCTTTAGGATAGACTAGGTGCAGTAGTATAATATAGTATATAAGGTAGATACATTGTACTAGAAACTCCATTGAGTTCTCTTGTGATTAACCCAATTCAAGGTTTACTCTTTTGGTTTTAACTCTGAGTCTTAAGATATAACAAAGGTATAGAAGTTAAATTGGAAATAGGCTAAATGGACATTATACTTGTCCAGATTTGATTTCACTTTGAAGCATGTTCCAGAAGTTAGAATGGGAAAAGCAAATAGTTTGAGTAAGAGGCCAGATTTGAAAAAGAGAATAGAAAATAACAATGAAAATCAAAAATTAATAAAAGAAGAATGAATTAGAGAAATAATGGAAGTAGTAGTGGAAGGATTAGAAATGATGTTGATAAAAAAGATAAAAAGAGCAAGAGAGAAAGATGAGGAGATATTAAAAATGAAAAAAGCAAGAGTTAAAGCATTGAGAGGAGACAAGTAGAAAATACAAGGGAAATTAGTATTGAAAAAGTATATGTGCTGAAAGATGAGAAGTTAATATTAGAAGTTATTAGGCTACACCATGATATACCAGTAGCTAGACATAGAGGCAGATAAAAGACTACAGAGTTGGTGATGGTCAGAAGTAACAAGAGATGTTGGAAAATATGTGGAGGGGTGTGATATGTGTTAGAGAATAAAAAATAGAACAGAGGTACCAGTAGAGAAGTTGATGATGAATGAGATGCAAGAAAAGGTATGGATGCATTTGATGGTTGAATTTATTACTAAGTTACTGTTCGTGGTAGAGAAGAATGTAATACTGGTTATATGTGATAGATTGTTAAAAATGATACATTTTGTGGCAATTACAGAGGGACATCAGTGAAAGGGTTAGCAAGACTATTCAGAAATAACATGTGGAAGTTGCATGAACTACTAGAAAGTGTAATAAGTGATAGAAGACCACAATTTGTAGCAGAGTTAATGAAAGAGTTAAATAAAATGTTAGAGATAAAAACAAGGTTGTTGATGGTGTTTCATTCACAAATAAATAAGCAGATAGAATAGATGAACTAAAATATGGAACAATACTTGAGGTTCTTTACAGAGTATAGATAGAGAGATTGGCTAGAGTAGCTAACAATAACAGAGTTTGTAGTGAATAACAAAGTTTGTTCAGCAATAAAAGTATCATCTTTTATAGCAAATTATAGAAGAGAATTGAGAATGAGACAGATATTAGAAGGAAGGGAAAGATAGAAAAAACAACAGAGTTTATAGAGAGGATGAGAAAATTTCAAGAGAAAGTTGATGTTAAGACTTAAACCTTCAAGTAAGAGCAAAAGACTACTTTTATATTAAATAACACAAAAGAACCTAATATAATTCCTAGTACAAACTAGTCTACCTTATATACCACAGATTATAGTCTGTGCACATACTACAACTAACCTACTCTAAAGTATATATGCTTGTCATATAGTCAACATACTATTACTATGTTGTATAATATCATTTGTTTTAGAAACTTCTGTGTTCTTTTCTGTGTCATGTGATCATGTGACTGTGACTGATATGTGACAATAACAGTAATGTCACACTAAACCCTAATCCTATAAAAATAAAGATAAAGTAAAAAGTAAAAGAAAATAAAAAATAAAAAATAAAAACAGAAAAATAAAATAGAGTTTATTATTTATAACTCTAACAGCTGGGGTGACATTAAGAAAAGTACAAAAAGAAATGAAAAGACAAGCAAATAAAGGATAAAGAGAAGTGAAAGAATGAAAGAAATAGGATAGAGTGATGTTAAGTACAAAGAACTTAGTGTTTAAGAAAAGACTAGTAAAGAAGTTAATAGAGCAATATGTAGAACCTTATGTAATTGAGAAGATAGTGTTAAAAAATGCAGTAAAGTTGAAGCTGCTGGTTTCTATGAGGATTCATTCAGTAATGAATGATAGTAGAATAGTAAGGTATAGAGAACTAGTGAAGAAACAAAGAGTAGAAGAACTGAAGCTAGTAGAAGTTGATGAAGTAGAAGAGTGGAAGGTTGAGAACATTTTAAACAAAAGAAAAGTGAGGAAAGTAATAAGATATTTAGTGTGTTAGAGAGAGTTTACAATAGAAAATGGTACATGGGAAAAATAAAAATATTTAGAAAATGTGAGAAAAGTATTAGATGAATTTGAAGGAAGAATAAGTATAGAAGTTGGACAATAGGAGAGAGTAAAAAGAATGTGGAAAGAAAAGATAAAATCTAAATAGAAAGGAGTTCAGAAGGAGTAAGTTACTGGAGAAGTACATAGCAAAGATTTTGTTTGGGTAGAATGATAGAAAATTCAAAGATGAATATTTAAAGAAGTTAGAAAGAAATTAGACAAGATAGAAGTCAGTTTCTCCAGAAAAGAAATCTTAAAAGAGAGGTGATATTAAAATTGTGAACAATGAACTTAGTTTTATTTTATTTTCCTTTATCTTTTATTTTATTTTATTTATTTGTCTTTATTTTATTTTTAGTTTTACTTTTCTTTTCTTTATTTTGGACTTAGATGAAAAGTATGATGTAATATTAGGTATGATAGAGGTGTAATACATGTCACAGTCACATTCACATAATTATATGACATAAGAGAAAAATATAGAAGATTCTGAAATAGATAATATCATACAATATGGTAATAATATATTAGCTTTATGAAAAGTATATATACTTTAGGGTAGGTTAGTTGTAGTGTATGTACAGACTACAGTCTGTAGTATATAAGATAGACTATCTTGTACTTAAAACTCTATTGAGTTCTTTTATATCACTTAATACAAAAGTTGTCTTTTGTCTTAACTTAAGAACTTAAGTTATAATAGTCTTCTTCTTTATACTCAATGGCCTCTTCTCTAAACTTGTTTATTTTCTACTTCATTACCTTATTTGTTTTCTTTAGAGCTTTCTCCACTTCTTTTCTTTTTTTTTATTTATTTTCTAAACAAACTCATCTACTTTCTGAATTTTTGTGTTGATTTCTTGTTTTCTTCATAGATGTTTAAGTATCTTCTAAGGTTTATAATTAGTCATTTTGTTAGTAACTGATGTATAATCAAAGATATTGTTTCATCTCTTGATTGGCTCTTTTGGTCTGCTTATTGGTTTGGAGGTGGTAAGCTAAAGAGGGATTTTATTCAATTCCCAGCTGGTTTCAGAGCTCTTTTATAAAGTTTAAGATAAATTAGAGGCCTTAGTTGCTTATAATTTTTTAGGAAATGCTTATATTCTTGAATACTTGTTTCCATAAACTCTTGGCCATCTCTTTTGATGTTATATTCATCATTATATGGGTATTGTCAGAATTGAAGATAGTGAACTATTTATTTTTATTTTCTATCTTACTTTTATTTTTTTCTATTTTTCCTTTCTTTTTAGACTAAAAGTTAGAAGTTAGCATGATGTTATATGTGACTGTTACAAACTATCACATAACATGACATAGTTACAAGTCATGGTCATATGATCATGTGTTATATTGAAGAATATAGAAGATTCTAGAATAATAATATTATACAATATGTTCATTATATGTTGATCTTATAGATTATACATGGTCTTTAGAATAGGTTAGATAAGATTTTGCACAGACTAACTAGCTAGTGTATATAAGATAGATACTTTATACTTGGCACTCTATTGAGTTCTCTTATATTAACCCAATATAAGGTTTTTTGTTGACTTAACTCTTAGTCTTCAATTATAATAGATATGTTAAACTATCTTCAAAAATCTATCAATTACCACCATTATTCCACTGTACTCTTAATATTAGTAGGAGTCCCACAAGATCTAGGCTTATGGTATCCCATAGTTGGTGAGGAACCTCATTTGGATATAGTGAGTTTTATCTTCTTTGTTGGTTAAGTTTAGTAATCTAGTACTACTTATAACCAAGTGTATATTTTTTGATGTCAGAGAGCATTCAAGACCACTGTTAGTTTCTTGTGATAAGTTCATGAGTTTTGGTATAGTAGTAGTCTTAGATTATTTGCTTTTGAAGAGTAGTTAAGTTTAGAATCATTCTTTTTAAAAGATTAAATTTTTTCTCTTTCTTTTATCTTTTTTACTTTTGCTATTCTCTTTATCTCTTTCTTTATATAATGTTCTATATCCTCAAGCTCTTTCTACTACTTATCTACTTTATTTACATAGCTGAATAAGCCTTGTTTTAAAGATTGTTTGTTTCTTATTATTTAGTCTTCTCTAGTCAAAGTCAAGCTGTTTGAATAGAGTATTTATCTTTCTTATAATAAACCTTGGTATTACAAAATGAACTACTAACTTGTTTGTGATATCTAAATCTTAATATACTCTCAGAGGTTTATGTTACAACTCAAAGACCTTAGGGTTGGTCGATAAGAAGAACCTTATATCATGTTAATACAAGAGAATTTGATAGAGTTCTTAGTACAAAATATTTACCTATATATACTAACTAGCTATGGTTTGTGCTTTACTTTTTTAGCCTACTCTAAATGACTATGTGTTAGCTATAAGGTTAACATATATTGTGTATATTGTATAATATTATTATTCTAAAACCTTTTACTATATTTTTTGTGATCATTACTGTGACCATGTCAGGTGATGTAACTGTTTGGGTGACAGTATGATCATGATGTCATGCTAAACCTTAACCCTAGGTTCAGAAAAGAATAATAAAATAAAATAAAATAAAAAAGAGAAAAGAAATTAAAAAAACTCAGGTTCAAACTTTGCAACTCTGACAATTTGCTTCTATTTTAAATTCTCTACCATAGTTCACTATGAATGGAAACATTTTAGTAGCTGAATATACTTTGTTATTAACCATAAATTCTACTGATACTAGCTATTTTGGCTAGTTTTTTTGTCTATAATCTACAAAGAACTGAAGATATTGTTCCAACTTCTGGTTCATTCATTCTATTTGTCCATCTGTTTATAAATAGAAAGATGTCAACAATTTAGTTTTGATCTCCAACATTTTATTCAACTTCTTAGTTAATCCCACTGCAAACTATGGTCTCCTATCTAATATTATACTCTTTAACAACCCATATAGCTTTTATGTTAGAATTGTAAACAATGGACTTAATTATATTTTATTTCTCTTTTATTTTATTTTCAAGTTTTTTTTTATTTTTTTATTTTAAACTTAGATAAAAATGTGATATGATGTCATGCTTTGTAACTTGCATGACAAAAGTGTGACACATGTCACAGTCATGGTCACACAATCAGATGACACACAGAATATTGTAAAAGATTCTAAAACAGATAATATTATATAACATAGCAATAATATGTTGGCCTTATAACAAGCATATATACTTTAGAATAGGTTAGTTGTATATATTACTCAATATAAAAGTAGTCTTTTGTCTTTACTCAAAGGATTAAGTCTTAATATTCCACATATTGTTCCTAAACAACCATACCAATCCTTTTGCCAATGTTCTCTCTATTATTGCTACAAAATATATTATCTTAAACAACCTATCACACACTACTAAGATTGCATTTTTCCCAGCCACTAACAGTAGCTTTGTAATGAAATCCATTATTAAATGTGTCTATGGCTTCTCTAGTACCTCACTCAACTTTAACTTTCTTGCTGGTATTTCTGTTCTATTCTTTATTCTCTGACATATATCACAACCATTTATATATTTTTCTACATCTTTTATCACTTCTAGCCACCAGTAGTCTCTTGTTACCAACTCTGTTATTTTCCATCTTCCTCTATGTTCTGCCACTAACATGTTATAGTGCAACCAGATTATTTCTATCCTCAGTTCCTCATCTTTTGGCATGTATACCTTTTCTTCTTTCAACACCAAGTCTCTCTCTATCTACTACTCATCTTCTCACAATAATTTTCTAATATTTCTACCTTAGATTTTTCTATTACTACTTCAGCTAGTCTATAAATCTATTGTTCTTTAATTGATGTCTGATTTTCATTGTCTTTTTCTATACTTACTTTCTAGTCCAGTCTCCTAAAGTTAACTCATATTATGATAGGAAGGTAGTAATAATGATAATAGTAGGGATGTGGGAGATAAGGATATGTATAGGAATAAGGTGAAGCCAGTACTAGTCTCTCCCTCAAAATTATACTCTGAACTTGAATCAATCTTTGTAGATGTTAGTGAACTCTCTTCTTGTCCTACTTCACACTATTTACTAACTATGTAATAACTGACTACTGCCTTAAGAAAAATATAAGCCATTTTGTTCTAAGAAGAATGTTCTACTCTAGATGGAGTTTAAAGAATACCTGCTATTCTCTTGCATGAAGAAGTTATAAATAGATCTGTAGCAGAGAGCTTCTACATGAAAGAACAAGTATACTACTTGACACTACCTAATTAAACAATGAGTAACATCTAACTGGCAGTCTGGATCTGGTCATCAATATCTATGACTACTTGTACTGAGTAGCTAGCTTCTCTTTATATCTAAGGTTTAGCTTTTATACTAAGGATAACTAGTAGTCATGTTGACCACCAGTTGAGAATGTAAAAAGAGTAAAAGATAAAAAAAGCCCTATGTTAGACAGCCTCAATGTTGTGGCAACCACTTATCACAAAGACAAATGATCACACAAGCGGTAAATCTCTTAAGGTGGATATCAAGTGGGAAGTTCACAAGAGAACTCGACAAGGAGTCTCTGCTAAATTAGAGTCCTATATATACAGAATATACATGGTCCATGCTACATCCTCATGTCCACCTCATTTCTTACTTAAGGCCACCATGTTGTATATATGTGTTCTGACATCATCTTCCAGAACCTTCTACTTTGTTCTAGGCCTATGACATCACATCATGTGACATATCATGTGACTGTGATGTCACATGCCTCTTCATTGTTACTAAAAGGAAAAAGAAATTCAAAAGAAAAGAAATATAAAATCAAGAAAAATAGATAAAAGAAAAAGAAAAATATTAGTGTCCAGCGTTCCATAACACTCAAGAATTGGGAATCAAGTTCTAATATTACAACTCAATGGAGTTTCAAGTACAAAGTTATCTACCTTATATATGCTAGACTAATAGTTCATGCTAAACTAAACCTAGCCTATTTTAAAGACCATACATACTATATGCTATTGATATATGAGACAATATTATTTTTCTGTAATCTTTTACAATGTTTTTTGTAATATGTAATTGTATGACTATAATTTGTGATAGTATTATGTAACTTGTGATAAATTTGACACTATGTCATATCATTTGATATTTTGTAACAGTCATGCTAATCCCTAACTCTAAGTCCAAAAATGAAAAATAAATGGAAAATAAAAATAAAAATGAGAAATGAAATGAAAATAAAATAAGTCTATTGTCTTTAACTCTAACACTTTATTTAACTTATATATATGGAATGTACAAAGTGATAACAAATTACTGAGATATTAGACCATCAGTAACTGCAATTTTTATTAGTTATTATCTTAGAAACTACTAGATGAATTCTCATGATCAAGCTTGTATTGAAAAGTACTCATCAAACTATCTCTGATGATATATTATACATTATATACCTCAAATAGAAAACATCTTAAAAAATCTTCTTATATAGTAAACTTAAAATTATTATATCTCTGTATCTTTGGTTATAAAGCATATGTGTACCTTTCCAATAAAGTTTGTACCAATATACATTGCATTCTAAATTAATGATATTAATTAGATATGAGAATAATAGTTATCAGTTTATGTGCTATATACAAGAGAATATTATTTTTCATTTCACACATGCTATCTTTAATAAGAAATTCTTTTCTAAATACACTGACTTTCATATGAAAGAACACAAAATATATGATAAGTTATTAGACAAAACAAGTCTAGAGACAAAGTTGTCAGTACTTGGACCTTTTAGTAAAGATGAACCTGCTCCAGTACCTATTTCACACATATGTATTCTTTTTATTCAAAACAATCCTCTTCACTCTCTTTTTCTTATAAGTCTCTATTTAATAGCCCTTACAACCTATATTCTGAATTAAGAAGATATAAGCATTAAACTCAAATACTCTTTAAAGAAGGGAATATTTATAGAGAATGAGAACATTCTACCAATATCCTACATAACTCTTTATAGCAACCAAGAGAGAGGTTTTCCAATCCTAATATGATATATGATAGGCATGAAAATACTTGTCAGGAATTATGGAGAATACATTAGAATATGTATAAAGATTCTCTGATAATCTGCTGTCCAGAATGATAAGGATAAATGAAGTTGATTATCTATATAACAACATTGTTGAAATAAATGGATTCCATATAATATCCAGTGAAAAGGCTAATGCCTAATTATTATTAATAATAATGGGGATAAAATAGATATTCTATCTTCTGGAGATAAATTAACTAAGCCAGTTATTACTAGCTACTTGTCATGCTTTGTAAGAAAAGAGAGAGTAGAGCAAACTTGCTTTCTCTTAGCACAATGTATAGTAGAGTCTGGCTCAGTTCCCAAAAATCTTGGAGATGTCACTAAACTGCCAGTTGACATTTAAAAGAAGTGGCTTAAGTCCTATCTTAAAGAGCTAAAATTACTCAAAGATAGAAATGTCTATAAAGTTATAGACCTTTCTAAG
>Ga0157364_1003245_pt1 | contig 15724 bp, 11 predicted proteins | sample AttsexASBM2_FD_111476 | JGI IMG/M metagenome (GOLD analysis project Ga0157364, IMG submission 111476) | Fungus gardens microbial communities from leaf cutter ant in Ribeirão Preto, State of São Paulo, Brazil - Atta sexdens ASBM2 | ecosystem: Host-associated > Fungi > Mycelium > Unclassified ...
ATATATATATATATATATATATATATATAAAATTCACATTGAATTATTTAAGAATTATTTAAAGATCTAGCTTCAATTATAGGTATTTAATTTCTAATTCAAAAATAAGAGAAACATTTTTTATTAAGAAGCATTTAATAGTTAAGTAATACTTTTTTATATTAGTATCTGATATAATTACTATTAATGCAATTATTACAGTCGGTTTTCTATCAGATTAAAATTAAAAAATTCGTTCTAAACAAAATTTCACAAAATTTCACAAAATTTTGCATATTAAGTTATAATGATGAAACAACTGTCCGTAAGTCGTAAATTCATAGAACATATTTCGCAAATGCATTTACGCCCGAGCATATGTACGAGATATCGGATTTCACTATCTCTCGATCCGCCGATTGTCCATCGCCCCTAACAGCGCTGTCAGAAACGATCACGTTTGATCTTCGGGAGCCACCCTTGTCAACCTGATGTATCCCTTCTCGATTTTGTATCGACGTAACAGGTCTGTTATTTTTACGTGCAAGTATTAAAACATAAACTTCAATGTTCAAGAAGTTAAAATTCATCTCTCAAGAAAGATCTCTTTCATATTTACATTATTTTTCAAAAAAATAAATTCAACCTCTCCCTAATTTCCGATCTCGCTCAGCAAAGGAAGAATTTGCAAAATTCAAGTGAGTAGACCTAGAAACACGTTCTATGAAAATTTTTACCGAGAATCCATTTAGCGGTTTATCGTCTGCGGGGACAAGGACGGCCACCAGTTGGTAGCTGCTTAGGTTCCAAAGGTTTACGCGCAGCATCCCGGAGGCAGCGAGTGAGACGACGCTCAGTCACGGTGGATGCGCCAGGCTCTCCGGGAGATGCCGGAGTATAAAACCTCTGGCCCGTTACGACGGTCGCGTTACGAAAGGTACAGTGATTACGGTGGGCCGGAGGGGCTCGGGCAGGGTTGAAATCCAGAGCATACCTTAGTTGTCCGCTCGTAAAGCAACCCCGTATGCCTGGGAGTGCGTGCCGGAGCTATCTCTTTCTCCGTTACGTTCCGTCTCGGCGATGCCGGATTTCTCTTCATCTCCTTCCTTCTCTCTTTACCTCTACGTCTACGCGGAGTGTTTGTTAAACGAGGAGGAATATGCATGAGGTAGGAGAAGAGTCCACCGTCGACGGAATTATGCTGTAGTGATCTTAACGGTGGACACGACTTTAAATATGTACGCCGCGCTGGAAACGCGGGAATCAGAGACTGTCCAGAAACAGGAGCCGCAGCTCATGTCTTGATGCCACTTTAAAGCAATTCCCGTCCAGGACACTGCGGAACCGTTTAAATCCTCTCATAATACTATATTTTATTTAAAGAAAAGAAAAATTCGCGAAATAAATATTTCTTGATCAGCAGATTTTACGTAATCGGCTATTTGCGAATTAAAAAAAAATTGTCAGATAAACATCTTTCATAATTAAAATACTTATTCTGTTCAAAATTATTCTGACCCTTGGAATAATCGAGAATATTAAATCTATTGGATCATCCCTTAATCACCTCTAATAAATTATTTAACTCACATAAGGATTTGTCATAATCTCAAAACGATTTCCCGACGAGATTCAAGATAAAAGGGATTTGCAATCAATCCTACAGGTGAAACGTAACGACTGATCATGGTATCTTGATTGTGGATCGCGTGTTTCTGCTATATAGGCGATGTGACTAGATACCGCCTGCCGAAAAACTCTGCAGCATATTCTCGTAAACATGCATCATGGGCGTATACGAGTATGCATATACATAGGACATATGGTAGTTAGCACGGTACTTGGACCCCCATGAAGCAAGGAGGACTCGCCGAGACTTCTGGGGCCTTTCACCCCCTCGCAGTACCACCGCGGCTACCCTCTCCCCTCCGCTCGAGAGTCCTCATGAGTTTTCAATGAGATTAGCGGCCCATCTGTGCCGAGACCGACCCCATCGTCATCATCGACCATGGACAAAGCTAGTCAACCTGCTCACTGCCCGTACGTTCTCCATGGGGGTCGCTACCGTTCTCTCCCTGTCTCCTGACTATTCAGTGTATATACCGTATATGCACTTGCCGCACAAACTCATCTCCGTGCTTTTGCCGGCAGGCGCACGTTGCATGACGATTATAGAAAATACCAGGTTTTTAGCCACCCAGCATCATATGGTCGCATTTAAAGTTGTCGTTAACCACATCTCTCCATGAATATCTCTTAACTCTCATAGTCATCAGCTAGAATCTTCTTTATTCCACATATCAAATATTTGAAAATCATTTTGCCAAATTTCAGACTTAAAGTACTAATTTTTTATTTTGCAGTGACACACCCATAGAGAGAAACATCCTAAAAATCACTTTTACTCTTTTTTCCTTATAAATGCATTGACTAACATTTAATTAACTTTTTTAACTAACTTATTTGAAATATTATTCAAAATTTTTTTTATTTTTATTTAAGACAAAATGTTTGACTAAAATGTATTTCGGATATAGTGGCAGGCATTGAGTAAAGCCACAAAGCAGACCGATTAAGGAGCGAAATGGTATCGATCCTGCGTAAGGGGGTACCGAGAGCTTCGGATCTGGGTCCATGGTAGCCCATATGGAGCCTGCCCAGCGCATATGTTACGACAACGCCGCTAACGACCTGCCTTGGGCCTTCGTAATGCTAAACTGCGGTTCGATCCGCACCCCATGAAACTAAGTAACCATTCGATTGTCATTGGTAAATAGGTAATCATGGCAGTATCGACTAGCCTTCTTAAAACGTGCGGATTTTTGTTATCTGGACACTCTCAAATCACAGAATGCCTCCGATTTTATCTGTGATATTCTATTTCAGCAATATATCTGTATCTGTAAAGCAAAAAAATATATCCAAATTTTTTATCTACGAATTTTGCAAAGTATATAAAGATAAGTGCTATTTTGAGGATAAATTAAAAAAGCACAAGCAAATATTTTTAAAAAGTTACGATTAAATTTATTTTATTTTCTAATTTTCAAAATTTATTTTCCATATATAATAATCACATAAAAATAAACAAAATAATTACATAAATATATAAAAATCAATAATCTTATATCATTTTCTTCTGCTTTTCAAATACGAAAGTCTATGTCTCTTACATCTGTTAGATATATTTACAAATTTTATTTGTTTATTCTTTATTTTTCTCACCTTTAGTATTTCATGTTATAAAGTGATCGTTAAACTAACGTGTTAAAATACTCGATGTTTGACATTGCAAGAAAGTAACCGAAGGGAGAGCCTAAACACTTTGGCCAAGCAAAACCCTGTGACAATCCTACCAGCCATCCCCCAGCTTTTTTGCCAACCTGCAAGACTAAACGAGTTATGTATTATGCCAGGGGATGACCGAGTGGGGTGGACTACTCAATACCAGGTTGTATGTCCTGGTCATGCCATCTGGCGCGCTATTATACGAGTATTTTAATTTAATTAACTCACAGCTCGCGCATCGATCGATCGATATTATCGGCGCTCGCGCGCGGATTAAGCTTGTCCGTGGTCGGCCGACGATTTCGAATCTGCCGTTTAATTAGGATTTCGGGCGTCGGTGCGAGCAACAGATTTTATGGAAACTAACCGCGTTCCTGGTCCGCCGAATCAGGCCGTGCCACAATCGACCGTTTATTTCGATACTTTCCATTGTTGAGTAAACCTCATCCATTCGGGAAATTTCTCTCTCTCCAATACGGCAATGATTTAATATCAAATAACAAAATTTAAATCGGTTCACCAATATTTAATAAAATAGACTAACTTGAATATTTTTTAATAGTTTTCAATGTGATGAAAAAAATTTTTGTTTCAATTAAGAACATAGCATATATAGAGTTATTTGTTTTAGATTATATTAAAATATAGATAATATGGAAAGAATAAAATATTTAAAAATTGAACTAGATACAAAAAAATATAATTTTGTTGTTGACTATCAAAATAATTACATAAAAAACTCAAGCATGATTAGCAACTCAAGCATGTTGTAAAAAATTTTGATATTCTAGCAATCAACTTCAATATCTCACATTATTTTGATAGTCGAACAAAATTATCTTTAAATCTCTGTCTATATATGTCTATATATGTATATAAATAGTTGAATTTTCAAATACTTTAACAAAACCATTCTTTCCATGTACGATATAATTTTTTCACAATATTAACAGTAATGTATTACAACGTGATGAGAAAATATCATATAAGATAAAAAAATATCATATAAGAAAATTGCACTCCACATTAAGCACGATCTCGGCTCACGAGATTCGTATCTGTCGGAAGTCGTCGTCAATGGACAATATCGATACTTCACCTTAGCGTATTTACGGCATATTTGCGGCAGTGCGAACATGGTTCTTTGTCACAGACGAGTGATTTTCGGATCGGCGGCAACGTGGCCTGAGAGTTCGAAAGAGCCGGTGCGCCATTGTACTTCTCTAGCTGGGGTCATTGTAAGCGACTGTACCCTCATCTCCACGCTGCACAGTGCACTTCCCCTGTTCATGCATCTGTCCTCAATCAGCGGCCTACGAAAATGGGATATACACGTCCTTGTCGGCGTGAAACTATTGACCTATCCTGTGTAAGAGGGAGCATTCCAGTCGTCATCGGGAGGGCGATAAATAAAGATCAACGGGTGACAAGGCAACGTTTTGTGATTTACAGCTTTCAATAACTAACAAATATTTTTTGAAGAAATGAAAGAAAAAATGGAAGATATTTTAAAAATGTAATAATTTTTTTTTTATAAACAGATTTAATCTTTTCCATTATTTTATATATTTAAGAATTATCCAAATAGTTTTTATATATTTATTTTAATGTCAATAATATTAGCAACTGTAGATTAACATTCGGAAATGAGTCGTATTAAATTCGCTCGAACAAAAGAATTATCGAAAACGTATAAGTAAAATGTAATATATAGTGACCCTTACAGGGTCAAAAATATCCCTGCTAGTAAATATTAGAGACTAGGGGTAAACCAGGACGACATAGTACTCGCAAAAGAATGGAACACACTTAACTCGGGACTGCTTAAACAGTTGTTTGATCGGCATTATGTATTAGCAGAGAGAAAAGCAGGAGAGAGAGCATGTGGCTGGTGCCACCGCTTATTAGCGACACTATGTTGGAAGTTTCGTGTCAGCGAGGAACACTCACATTGAACTTTTCACTTGTAATCAAGGGAGAAATTTATAACTAAAATATTAAAAACTTGTCTAATAATCCAAAACTCTGATATTTATATAAGATATTAATATAAGAATCGTATTCACATCAGCTGAGAATAAAAATACGATAAATAAATGTAAAAAGAAAGAAACCTGAATTGCAAGATACAACAGCAGATAGTAATAGATACTGATGAAATGTCAGAAGTGATCTAAGAAAACCACCGTCGGCGGATTCATTCCAATTCGATCGCTATTGTTGAACATCCGCACGACAGCCAGGTATAATATTCCGGATATTAAATCGCTTTTAAATCGGCTTAACGTTAACTAGTGGCACTTTAAGCTGCCCGTTGAAATGATTATCAGGGCTTCCCACTCCGTCGAGAGAGAACCGGCTAGCTGTTATCGCCCGTTGATTAATTGTTATGCAATATGACGTCACACACGCCTACCCGACCTACCCGGATTAGAATCCCGCGATGGAGCATCACACGGTGGTGAACGCCGGCCCCGCGGCTCGCCTACACATGTCTCTCTCGATACAACGCGTGTTGCAGCATCCCTCTTGCTCTAAATCTCACCATATCTGTACATGTATGTGTATGTGTGTATCGCCGCACAGGCGGTTACAACACGGAGGGAGAGGCGCGAAGTTTCCGGCTAATCCTACGAATTTGAGCCAACCGAACATAGGACGGTGATGAATATTGATACCGCCGACTCGACAGACCACCTCGCACCTACCTACACACAGATTTCGCGTGCAAGCGAGCGACCTATCCGAAAAGACTGGAAAATATACAAAATGTTCTCTTTTTCTCTCTTGCTAATTCCTATTGCTTGCTGATTCCTACATGCGTAAAATGCATTCCGCAAATTTATTAGAGATTTCTCTTTAAAGATTATTCACGTTCATTTAAGAAAAGCATTTTCTAAAGCACGCAATATTTAATTTTTCGCTAAATAAATTGATGTTATGTTTAATATATATATATATATATATATATATATATATATATATATATCAACATCTAATATATTAAAAATTCACAATTTCGTGGAATTTAATGTAGTCGAACTGTATGAGGAACTACATTAATTAAAGGAAAATCATAATAATTGAAAAAGATTAAATAAACAAAATCAAAGATATCCTTCTTGTAAAAATTAACTAATTTTTTTCAATCATAGATGACAAGATTCAGCCCAGTTTTTTACAAGCAAACGAGAGAAATAACTTGCGCTTAAGCATTTCTTTGCGACACGTCGCATTCGCTTTGAAAAGCCGAAAACTGACGGCTCGTGGCTCGATGCTCCCCGGTAACCTTGCACCATTATTTCCCTAAATAAAAGAAACCATAAATCGTGAGTGCACAAGCCCGTGGAGGAACCATGCTATGGCTCCATTATATCTTTCACGATGAACGGTGCCCTTCTTCGTCGGCCATTATGCCACGGAGATAGTAAGGAAGCAGCCACCCCTTTATCTCGGTAGACTCCACGGTGAGAGTAATGCGCGGAAATCAAGGGTTAATTCCTAGGCGTCGTAAAGCATTTTATCTGCCTTCAGTAGCGTCGCCGGCACGAGAAATATTCAAATATGGCAATAGACGGTAGATCACATCGATTGAATGCTAAAGAAATCCGTGCCGCAGTTCTCCGCAGTTCACTCTACGTGTTTATCTTGACGATTGAAAAATTTAATTTTTTTTTCAAATATTTCTAATGACACGTAAAAAAATATCTGCTTCTTTTAAAAGTTTAAATTATTAATGTTTAAATAATTATTGCATATACAAAAAAATGATGTAGCTAACAGCAATCTCATTGAAAAATAATTGTGTTTATTCAACGACGGTATTAACGAAACAAATAGCATTTTTATTAAAACAAGAGTGTATTTGTCAAATTAATGAGATTATTTTTAATTAAATTATTATCGGCTCTTAATACGTTATTTTTTTCGGATACAAACATGATTATTTTTAAAAAATTAGAAGATCGATTATAATAAATTATATCGACATATTGCTACGCACACGGTTACTGTCTAGGAAAGAGCCGAAAGAGACTAAAGTTAAAACAATCCATCGATTGCGAAAGGAAGATTTGCCTGCGGGAACACATACACTACATCATGCTTGTGTGCGAATGTGGACATACCACGTGAAGACCTTTCGGACCTCTAACACCTGATCCCTACTAAAGATCCTATCGGGAAAATTGGATTCGGTGTCAGGGTGACCGCTGAAACGTATAAGCAGCTCGTAAAATACTTTTTAGCGCACGAGCGCCTCCGCGTCGAGGGATTAAGCTTTATGGTTAGATAAGGATCCTGGATTTGCTTCCGTGCTTCTCGCACCCATCCAGACTTCTATCCTCCCTCGAAAAATAATAACCGCGACAACGATCTCTCGAGCAGTCGGAACGAATATTTCGCGGATCAGAGTCCGTCCCCTCTCCAACCTTTTCTCTTGGCATGAGAATATGAAATGTTCTCCGCAATATTCCAAACTTTGCTCGACATGTCTGTCCGAAAGTTAATACGAATTGATCGCACGAAGTTGGAACGCGACGACCTGAAAAGTATGATTTGGTCGAGTGTTGAACTTGCTTCTTTGATCTTAATCTATCATCTGCACGTTCAATTTCAATAGATGTAAGATTTAAAAAGATTTGATTTATAATTTCGTCTGTATAAAAAGCTAAAATATTTTGTATAATCAGTTTCGAATAAAAAAAATAATAATTATATTATATAAAAGCAATATCAAACTAATTTGTACAACATTTTTTAAGATTCTAATTTTATTGATAAATTTACAGAATAAATAGATAATAAATAGATAATATTATTTATCTAAGAAATCATTACATTGTCTCATTCAGCCAATGGGTTCGATAACTCCACTCGACCTTTTATTGACGGGAAAAGGACTAGATTGGCACATTTAATGCTTCTTTGTAGCACATCGCATCTTCAATATTTTCTCACGGAATGAAATATCGTCCCGAAAGTCATTCTTCTCCGGGTAATGGAGCCAATTCGGGTCAGAGAATTGCCTTATTGACGGGCAGGCTGGACGGCCGGAGGGACTTTCAGTGTCTCAGATGGAACGCAAAATCGAGTTACGGCCAACGCCATCCTCGTCGCCGTCGTCGTTGCAATAAGCGATATAGGCGATGTATCGAGACGATGTATGGCTATTATATCTTCTAAGTAGTTTGCGATCGAGTAGATCGATTGACCGATCGATCTAATATTACATCTATCTTAATCGTCTTAGTAAGTTGGATCGAAATAGTACTGTTCCCGATGAAATACTGTTTTATCTTTAAAAACTATTAAGTTAGAAATAAAATTTCCTTGTTACGGAAGTCAATTCCTTCTAGCACATAGAATATTCTACATATGATATTAAACAATTTTTATTTATTGTATAATATACACATATTTTAGTTTAGAAATATTTACAAGAACCTTAAAATTCATAAAATTTGTTAGTTTGGTCTTTCAAACTTGAATAATGAATTCAACTTTACACTAATAGTTACATTAATAGCGAATTATAAATATATGCTTTTTGAACTATTCGATTGTAGTTCGAATCAAGGAATCGACAATAAGAGGGCGAGAAAAATGAAATTGAGAAGTCAGTCAAGCACGTTGGCCGATAAAATGCTGCCGGGACGACACTCGGGTCTCTCGATGACATAAAAAAGTGCCCTCGGGGGTAGCGACAAGGAGAAAAGGGGGTTAGCGCGGAATAAGGCACGGCGACGTTTATTTGGTCGGACAGGAGCCGAGTGACCGAGTCAAGTAGAATGTACAGCTTGGTCACAGTCCGTTTGATCTAATAAAATGAAGCAAGACCCAGCTATCCTTCTCCAATTTTCTCGACTCCATGCGATCTTGCAAGAACGCCATCCGCTTTGGTCAAAATTTGCACGTAGTTCTTAACACATGTACGATACTAACCAGTTCTATTGATACATCTTATTCGTATATACGAAACAATTATAAAATGTAGAAAAAATGTCTCTTTATCGTATCTCACTTAATGATAAATTAATCTTTCACCAATGTGAAGATGTCAAAGGATTAATTTTCGTCTCTATTTTGCAAAAATCTTGCAATTAAATATAAAATTAAATTTCTTTTAAATAAAATTCTAATTAAAAGATATAATCTGATCTATTTGTGCATTTTTTAAATATTGAATTGTATATACAATAAAATTGTATATACAATATTTTCATCAAAAATGAACAAAATTTAAATTTAAAAAAAGAATTTTAAAGCTTGAAATCTCTACTTTCGAAAGGTTACTATATTTTTTGAGTTTCTATGAATTGATAATTTTTATATTTAAAAAACTACGAGCTGAAAAAGATGAAAAATTTTCTTTTTACTTTGAAGGTCTCTCACGCCCAAAAAAAATTTATAAAAATTTTCGACTACTTATCGTGAAAGCTTGAAGCTTTCCCTACAAAATTTTTTTTTATGTTCCTATGATTTTTTGTTCTTGAGTTATTCACGAGTTAAGTGAAAAGCATTCTGACTTCGATAAAAATTATCATATCGCAATTTAAAAAACAGATTCTTAAAGCTGAAACTTTGCTTTAGCGAATGATATAATTGTAACGAAAATTTCGCAACAAATGAAAAACTTTTGCAAAAAAATTGTTTTAAATACTTAGAAACTTTTCCTCCGACCTAATAGTTTGGAAAATATTTCTTATTTAATAAATAAAAACGTATTAAAAGTTTCATATATAAAATTGTAGCAAAAATTAAGTCTCGCGTAAATAAAGACCTTGGAATATAAAATTTTCAAATAACTTTTAAGCTGCATCGATTACAATAATTCTTAATACAAAAAAACGATGTGAATTGATTCAGCACATTTAATTTTATGAAATAAATACTATACTTCGTTTATAGTTGAAACAACGCTTTTGTAATGCCGGAAGCTCGATGTGACGCACAAGATCGTCTCTTGTCGCGCTGCAACGATTTTTTTTCTCCTCGTCAGCGTGCTGTCCGATATAATCCGCGCTTGATCAGATTAAACGTTGCACAGGGAGAGGGAGAAAGGGAGCGAGAGAGTGAAAGAGAGAGAGGGAGATAGAGGTAGAGGCGGAGGCTGTCACGAGGGTGTGGCGGTTTGCTAGAAACCACCGCGCCGCAACCATCGCCATCGCCACGACCACCGTGTCGCCGGATGAAAGAGGCTCAAACTCACCACGCCGTAAAATAACATTGTCCCGCGATACGGAGCAACGAGGAGATAAGGGGGTGAGACGATGGCGAAAGGGATGGACCGGGTGAGAGAGAGCGCGGCGAGTAGTTTCTTTATTTTCTTCACCGAAGTCCTGCCGTACTTACGTTAAGTACCACGGAAGTGTAGCGGTCTGTATCGTAGACGAGCCGGCTGCGAAACAGCGTGCACAGGACAGCATTTTCACGAAAAACCATGAACAAAAGTAGAAAACAATTAATTTATAAATTTTATAGTTCATTAACGTCCCGCGCGTTTAATCATCTCGATTCTATTTCCCATTCTGTCAAGATTTAGGACTCGATAAAATACCGACTTATTTAAAATAAAAAATAAAAAATAAATTCCAAGAAATTATTTAAAATATAAAATAAAAAATAGGATGCGAAAATACATTAATTTATTTAAAATGTAGAATAACTTTTATTTAAAATAGAAAAATAACTTGTCTTTTATTTTAAATAAGTTTTCAAGGCAATTTCTTAATTTAAATAAGAAATTGTTTTTGAAAACTTATTTAAAATTTACTTAAAATATAAAATAAAAAAATGTGTACTTTAAATAAACATTTCAAATAGTAAATACAAAATATTTTAATGATTTTTAAGCCTTGACTTAAAACTGCTTATTAAGCCTTGATTTATTGATTTTTACATGTACACGAGCCTATTTTTCTATTTTTAATGATTTTATTTATTTGAATATATGAATATACATTTATAAGTATAACGTTTCAGTTTTTTTATAACTATAGCCTATAATTAATAGTATTAATTCTTCGCGAATAGGAAAAATAAAACGGATCATATGTGCGTATATCTTATATCCCACACATGCTATACTTCATAAATATGCATATAATTTAACTATTCACGTCACTTTTACTGATCGGATTTTTTTTACGAATCGGTAACATAACTAATACAATTTATTTAAAATAAAAAATATAAAATAAGTTCCAGAAAATTATTTAAAATACAAAATCAATAAAAAACTGATACAACTTATTTAAAATAATAAATATTAAATAACGTTTTGATTTATTTTTTTATTTAAAATTTACATTTTAAATAAATTTATTTAAAATAAGACCGAGCCCTGGTCAGGATGGCTAAGAACTTTCGTCTTAAAACACTTCATTAAATTTCTCTTGTTATATTTAGAGAAGTTTCCCAAATGTAAAATTTAAAAAATCTGAAACTTTGCATAAATATTAGAGTGGATCTAATAATAAAACAATTTTTCATAGCTGCTGATATTTCATTTCAGGGATGAAACACCTTCTTCAAAAAATCGATATTTAAACGAATATTGCCGAAACAATTGCAAAAAATGAAAAATATGAAAAACGTCGTAAAACCGAATATCATATATTCATATCGTCTTAAAATTTCGTTTAATATTTTATCTCGAACATTGTTATAATTTCCAAGAAATTGTATCAATTTAGTACATATTCTATTCTCATAAACTTTGATCACGAAAAACTTACAGATCTAAAATATGATTGCATTGAATTTCTCCACATCTGTATACACACGAAAAATACAAGCCTTTACGCGCGAAGAGGATTACCAACGAAGGAAAAGTTCGACTACGCTATTGCGACATGGAAGTGGAGAGCAGCGGGACGTAGTGGAGCGAAACACGGGGGGGAGGGAGGAAGGGGAGGAGGAGGACGGCGGCGAGGGGGAGGGCGCTCGCAGGGTGTAACAGGGTGTCGGGGGTCGGAGATTACGGCGGGACAAGCAATATTAAGCGGCCAGGAACAAAAAGACGATCTACCACGCCGGATTACCCGCGATGCACCGCGTTGTCCCGTGAAATTGATACGCGAGATGCTTTTTAACGGGAATAACGGTGAGCGCCGTCGCCGCGGATCTCCCGCGGACCTACCGCGGAAATATTCGACGCGATTTAGATAACCCGCCGGTGCGACGCGTCGGGCACAAAAGAAACGATTTGTACCGACCACCGAAGAGGCGGGCAACTAATGAGGAAAGTCTGAAAATAATTAGATCGTTCGTCACCGAAGTCGAAAGCGTTTTTTGCGCTTCTATCGCAATCACGATCGCGAATTAGTACCACGATTTCGTTATATAATCAACGTCGAAATAATTGAGATATTTTTTCGTTTATATGTAACATTTATAAGTTTATTCTTATAAATTAAAGATGATAACAATAATAATTATTAATATATTCAGTGCACTAAATACACTTAGTGTATTAAAGTGCTATTAAGTATAAGTAAATTAAAAGTATTAACATTTTAGTAAGTAAATACGTAACGATTACTTGAAAACAATTACAAATTAAATAATATTAATTATACTTAATATACTTATAATACAACAATTATTTGTAATAAAAAATATTTTTAAGAAGTAAAAATATATTTTACTATGCATTTTTTGTGCATCATGTCCAATCTTGGCAAGCATTCCCATGAGAAAATGGTTGTTCCGAGACAAAGTTTGTTACGGGCCAATAAAATGAGACCGCTGGGGCGGTAATACATAATGTTTTACAACATATCTCTTCTACCTGCTCTCTAGTCGGCACACGTAGCGAGGTTTATCTAAATATTGCCATAGGAAAAAAGAAGTGACTCTGCCTGGGGAGTCGCCCTATCGGTCGCGTGGGAAACATTATTCTGCAAAAGCGAGCGCGAGGTGCGATCTCTAGCATGGCGCGAACCGATTGGCTCGAGTGAAATTTTAATCTTTTAAAATGCGCCAAGATTTGCGCGGCTGCATAGTGCGCCTCGCGTGATTCAATGATTGCAAATCCGATTTACATTCTTAAATGTTTGCATTAAAACTATGACTCACGTACATCTTTCGTACAATAGTATAATCGCATTCAATAAGAATCTATGAAAGTTGCGATAAAAAGAGCAAGCTCTCTTTCTTTCTTTCTCTCATTCTTTTTCTCAATTATACAGAAAAATGTAAATTATTTCAATTGATAAAATGGATTGATGGAATTATAATTACATCCAAAATGTTCTATGAGATTAAATGGAAACTTTATGCATTTTGTTCCAACATTATAATCCCTTTCAATCGAAAAATTAGTGAAAAAAATTTATCTTTACGCTTATTAGATATTGATTTGACTCCAATTTAACAATGTTAATATCTAGTGAATAACAATTATAATTTCCGAGTTTGACTCCCGGCCGAGGCAATATTTTTCGCAATAAATTTATTACAGTTTTTTAAAATTGATTTGGAAAATTTGGGAGGATTATTAATATTTCAGAGTGATTGCGTTGAAAGTCCGACAACTATATCGGCACGCAATTCATTTCTGAAATTAATTCATTTATATGAATATATATAATAGTTTAACATCTTAACATTCAGATCGTAGTGGTGCTTCGTATTTAAAGTAATTATAATTTCTATTTATAATATTTTAAAAATATTATGGGTGTAAAAACAGCATTTGAAATATTTAATTAAAAAAAAACAATTAATAAGAGATAAAGCATTACGAACAATATTGGCGAGAACACAGGTGTAAGCACTCATAAAAGATCGACGTGAAGTACCTTTGTGTTCGGCCGCGAGAAGAGTGAGAGGCGGGTATCTTATTTTTATCGGGAGTCGCATATATTTTCATATCCGAACGAACGGCACGGGAATATTGTAATTTGCATCGGAGACGGCGGAAAGAACTAAGTCGTGGACCGTATAGAAGAGTCGCGTGGAATGGGAAGTCACCGGCAGAATCGACGGGGTATGCAAATGCGAATACACGGTGCGTTCCAAATCTTTAGATCTGGACGAATAACTCGGAAGTGCCGAACCAACCCTCTTTACTTTCCCATATCGCCGCCAAAAATACGCGGAAAATTCAGTCCAAGAAATTTCGTTAGATATACCCATAACTTGCTTTACGTAACGAGATCTCTTATTACAAACGTTAATAGTTTTACATGTCCAAACATAATGAATGAAATAAGTAAGAAAAAGACTAATGCAGGCTAAATCTTGATGTCTAATAATATTTTATATACATCTTTAAATTTTAAATACATCTTTCAGTTATATACACATATGTATATAAATTGATTGTCATATTTGAAAGGCAATCATAAATTAGAGCTGAAATAATAATATCACAATTATAAATAATTGTTGATGTTGATGTCACTAAAAAAACTTATTGCAAAAGATATTATATCAAACTTATTTTTCACAATAAATTCTTCACAGTGTTTTAAGATATATGCTGATAGTATCATTATCAAATCGACAATTAATTTAATTGTGATATTATTTCAGTTTAGGAAATTCATTTTTGTGTGTGTTTCAAATCCAATAATTATTCGGCGCGCAGTTTAAATAACTGAAAGTATTTAGAATTTACATATAAAATATTATTAGATATCAAGCTTCAACCTCGACCGTATTGGACTTTTTCTCTTATTTAATTTATTTGTAGCGATCTAAATTAACTTATTATTGTACAACACAATAATAAGTTTAAGATATTTACTGGTAATCATACAATAAATAACTACATTTAAATGTCACGTCAATCTTTTTTATATTTAACATTTAGATTTCTCTTGATTCACAATAATAAAAGCGTGACGTTTCTGTACATCATCGATCATTACGGATGTATTACATTCCCATATTTACTTGACTGTTGTTTCAGTTCCGAAGAATGAATATAGAAACATTGTAAGTATATAAGACGGGGTGGAAATGTCAGGCGACGGGTGCAGAAAACATTTCTCGAAAGCGGGTGACTGTCGCGACGCATCAACCGCGGCGCGAGTCTGAAAACCATTATCGGCCTCCTTTCGCTCTGCGCATCGCCGTGGAAAGGACTGCGAAGGATTTATGCCCCCCGCGTTTCATAACGATCGGCTACGTCGCTACATTGTTGCAGATCGCACAATTGTTGCAAAAAGGCTTCACGGTGCATCGCGCGCGCGCGTTCCGCATTGTCGCGACTCACGCGAGAAGAATCAATTCGGCAAATTCAATAAAGGGTGAATAATGTCGAGCACTACCGAATTTCGAATTCGTAGGTTCATCCGATGATGTTCTGGCTAGGGATAGCCGATCGCATATTTATTATCGAAGCGAGAAAAGAAGAATAGAGTTGAGAGGACAGAATGCATACTAACTTCGAGAGAAAGCGCAAAATAAATGAGAGATGAGAAAAAGAGAGAGAGAGAGAGAGAGA
>Ga0157364_1003246_pt1 | contig 15723 bp, 19 predicted proteins | sample AttsexASBM2_FD_111476 | JGI IMG/M metagenome (GOLD analysis project Ga0157364, IMG submission 111476) | Fungus gardens microbial communities from leaf cutter ant in Ribeirão Preto, State of São Paulo, Brazil - Atta sexdens ASBM2 | ecosystem: Host-associated > Fungi > Mycelium > Unclassified ...
GGTTATGTTGACAGATGCCCAAGTTTATTGTATGACGTCTATGATCTATTTATTTCGACCACCACTTACCGCTAAAGCCATCTATAAGAAAACGGCGGAAGCAAAGTTGTACACCTAATATATTGGTAGAAATGGACCAATGATGCACTTTCTATTTTATAACATGAAATATGCTAATTGGTTGCTCCAATACATTCTCTATTCCACAGTATTATTCTGCACCATGATTTTACCCATAAGAGTGCAGTTCCATGAATTATAGGAATTGGCGGAATGTTTGTGATTGGTCATGGCTTCATTCCGCTCATTCCGTTCCGCTAAAATATGTTTCCTATATCCTATGGAGTGAAATTTTCGAAACACTCAATTCGGAATACTCAATCAGAAAAGCCTAGATCGTTGGATCCATCGGAATAGCGTTTGTCATTGGTTTGCATTGATTGCGCATCTGCAAGTTCCGCGCTCCATGGGACATGGGGAAACTAAATTCCTGTGGATCGGAAATTACATATACGTACAGATATTGCCCCGACTTCATTTTGTGTACCCATTTCGATTTTGATATATATTTTCGCCTTTCTGTATACTATTACGATATTCGTGTTCTCATATTGACCTCCGTATTTATCTAGAGACTTAATTCCTTTCAGAGTTATGTTTAGATTCTTACCCGAGTGCTAATTAGGTATTATTTCATTCTTGTTTTCATCGAATGTTAAACAAGGATTACATAACACCCGGAGAACACCCAGGTGGGAATCCGAACACGCCTCAGCATTGTTGATTAATCATGCGCTTGTAGGAGGCAATTTTCTCTATTTAAGCCAGCTTAACGAGGTTACTTTTTATAAGTATACATATGTGCATGCACACGCATCATACAAGCATTGGCGGAATAAAGCTTTAATACTCGTAATAAATACTCAACTGTAGTTGATTGGTTCTTATATTCTGATCCGGATTAAATCCTCGGTGGAAACTAGGCCTATTGATATTAGCTGCGTTCAGCAAACTCAACTCACTCACTGCCAGTGAGAGTATATCTACACAATTTGCATAGCCGCATAAACGTATGCATAAAGAAAATTATCCAATCACATTTTAAGCTGATTCTATATTAGTTGCAAGCCGATCGCAAGTTTGTTGCGACAGCCAATATGAAGCATTGATTTCAAAATGCAAGCATCAGATTGATTGTTGCAACAAACTTGCGATCGGCTTGCAATTAATGTAGAACTAGCTTAAAATGTGATTGGATAATTTTCTTTATGCATACGTTTATGCGGCAAGTTGCATGGATATATTCTGCAAGTTTGCATGGATATATCCTGAGAAATTAAAAATATATATGAGTACCAATTAAATATAATTCAGTGAGAAATGACAATAGAATCGACATCGGATCGATTTGATGTCAAAAACATCGAATTGACGTCGAATCGACGTCGAGATTGATTCCATTGTCATTTCTCACTGAATTATATTTAATTGGTACTCGTATATATTTTTAGATCTTATGCCAATCAGATGCAAGAACTCACTGAGTGGTTATAGGACTGAATGCATCCACTGCATCACCTCAGTAATTTCTTAATTCTATGGCACTGTCACATGCAGATGCTGTAATAAATTTTTTTTCCGATGTATACATAGAACATAGTAAACGCATGCTGCTGAGTAGCGGAGCGAAACAAAATACTGAATACGAGAGAAAAAGAGAAAGAAGAGGAACGTTCTTGTTTATGATATGTGTAATCGAGCAGTATTACTCGGAGCGCAAAGCAAAAGAAGCTGTGTGGCTGTGTTCCTCTGCATTAAATTAAGGATGAGTGATCAAAGGATGCGCGCATATGTCTAGGCATTGCGATATCCAGTTTCTGTATGATAGACGGGTGAAGAAGGTGGCTGCCACCGCCGCTGCCGCCGCCACCGTCGCCGCTGCCGCCGCCACCATCGCTGCCACCGCCGCTACCGTTGCTGTCGCCGTCGATCACACGGCGGTGTTGGAGTACGCGAGCGCAGCTGAGTGCTGCAAGCTGGCTGCGGCCGTGAGCATTGCCCATCCGGACGAAATCGACGTGATTAGGGTTGACGAGATCATCATGACGGATACGGCGTCTGCAGCTGCCACTGCCGCCGCTGCGGCTGACACGCAAAAACGGGCCAACTTTTCGGCGTTGACAGTCGGTAATCCGAACGGCGTCAGCAAAATATCGCCGAGCCTTACGAATGCGAAACCCGGTTCCGCAAAGAAGCTCGTCATCAAGAACTTCAGAAGTAAGTTACTGGACGCGGCACGCTAACCGATCTTGACCTAACCTCAAACATCAGCTGCTTCGTCTCGCAAGAACAGCGAGTCCCAGAACGTTTCGACTTTCCTTTCTTGTTCTTTGTTTTTTTTTATTTCTTATTCTTTATTTTTTTTGCTTCAGACAACTCAAATTTTTTAGGCTGCACTTCGTGGATTTAAAGACATTCTTGCGTCATACTTAATTAAAGGACACATAACCTAAGCTGTAAATCGTAATAATTCAATAGATTGACCTTACTTTTTTATATTGTCGAATCACGCAGTTAATTGTAATTAATTGTGTGATTCAATGCCACTTACATGGAAAACACATTGATGTGTTAAATGTCTATTTATAGATAATTGTTGTAATAATGTTACAATACAGAAATCTATAAATGGACACTTAAGTTTGACTTGACATTTCGCCTTTCTTGTGTTTATGTAGATCATGCATTATAATGTGAGAGAATTACGATTTCATAATTAAATAGTAAATATCTTAAAATTATGTGATTGAGTAAATTAAATTTTTTAATATATATATATATATATATATGTATATATATATATATATACAGTATATAATTTTTATTATGTATGTGTTTTTATACTACTATACTATATCAATATATTATATAAAATTATTTTCATTAACTTTGATGAAATTAATTTATGAGGTATTTAATTGTAAGAAATGTCTTCTAAAAGAATTTCTCAAAAAATATTGGAAATATGTCAAATTCTATTCCATTGCTTTATTTATTTTGTAATATAATATTTTTTATAGGTAAACCTAAATTACCAGAAAACTATCAAGAAGAGACATGGGAAAAATTGCAGGAGGCTGTAGTTGCTATACAAACCAGCAAAAGTATCCGCTATTCTCTGGAAGAGCTTTATCAGGCAGTTGAAAATATGTGTAATCATAAAATGGCATCAACACTTTACTCAAATTTAACTATTCTGACGGAATCTCATGTAAAAGCTAATATCGAGCAGTTTCTGGCGGAATCTATGGACAGACATATATTTTTGAAGAAAATGAACGAATGTTGGCAATCGCATTGTAGGCAAATGATAATGATCAGGAGCATCTTTCTATATCTTGATAGGACATATGTTTTACAAAACCCGAGCATTTCATCGATATGGTAATAAAGCGAAAATATTGTCAAGAATAAATCTCACAATTAATTATGCATACACTTCATTTGATCTCTTCTTTCAGGGATATGGGATTACATCTATTCAGATTACACATTGTGCTGAATAGTTTAGTGCAAACGCGTACCGTTGAGGGTCTTCTTATGCTTATAGAAAAGGAACGACAAGGTGATACTGTAGATCGAACGCTTCTCAAGTCACTATTGAGAATGTTGTCGGATCTACAAATCTACCAAGAGGCCTTTGAAACGAAGTATGTTGTGATAAATCTAATATATATTGTCGGTTGATTCATTGTCATTGACATCAGCATTATTAGCTGTACATCAATTAGTGATAACAAACTGATATAACTTTTACAATTATAGATAATGTATTTATTTTTTTATAGTATTGTTTGGCACTGTATATAATATTTCAATATGTGGATTATTATAATTATTTTATTTAGGTTCTTAGTAGCTACAGAAAGATTGTACGCTGCCGAAGGTCTACGATTAATGAATGAACATGATGTTCCTGAATATTTAGCTCATGTGGATAAACGTTTGCAAGAGGAGAACGAACGACTGTTACATTATCTTGATACGTCGACTAAGTAAGTTTTTTTTATTACTATTGATTATAACGTACCATATATAATTCAGTAATTAAATAGAGCATCATACAATTTCTTTTTTTATAAAATTAATTATATTTTCAGATGGTCACTCATACATACTGTAGAAAAACAATTACTGTCTGAACATATTACTAGTATTTTACAGAAAGGCTTAAGTGGGTTATTGGATGAAAATAGAATTAGCGATTTATCATTACTTTACAACTTATACAGTCGGATAAAAAATGGCCTTGTGGAGCTGTGTTTGAATTTTAATTGTTATATTAAAGTACGTTTCTGTTGCATTAACATTGATCTTGAATATGTATAATGAACAAAATTATAAAATGTCATCTTTTTTAATATCTTTTTAGAAAAAAGGCAAAACGATAGTTATAGATCCAGAAAAAGATAAAACGATGGTACAGGAACTTTTAGATTTTAAAGATAAAATGGATAATATAGTTAATACGTGCTTTCATAAAAATGAAAAATTTGCAAATAGCTTAAAAGAAGCTTTCGAGGCTTTTATTAATCAAAGAGCAAATAAACCAGCAGAATTAATAGGTAATTCATACATGATATATTAATATAATTATATTAACTGTAAACATTAAAAACATTGTAAATAATTATTTAAGAAATTCTTAGTCATATTGTTAATTTAAAAGTATTCTTAAATTTAAAAACATACCAAAACAGATTAAAAACAACTATATTGATTTCAGCTAAATTTGTCGACTGTAAGTTACGAGCAGGTAATAAAGAAGCGACGGAAGAAGAATTAGAAAGATTATTAGATAAGATTATGGTACTTTTTCGATTTATTCATGGAAAGGATGTTTTCGAAGCGTTTTATAAGAAGGATTTAGCCAAACGTTTGTTAGTGGGAAAATCGGCTTCTGTAGACGCGGAAAAATCAATGTTATCTAAATTAAAACAAGAATGTGGTGGTGGATTTACTAGTAAATTGGAAGGAATGTTTAAAGACATGGAACTTAGTAAAGATATTAATATTGCATTCAAACAGGTAAAGAAAGTAATTATTCGTACATTGTGAAACTTTGTGTTATACATACTTACACATGCAAAGACGTTAAACTTAATTTGTAAAGTTTGTATATTCAGTATTGAATGTATAAAATACTTATGAATATACGTGATCTGACAATAAAGTTCCCGAACTGCAGTAGTAAAAATAGGCACTTCAAATAATAGATTGTTACATTTTATCCAAGGTTGGGAAAAACTAATTTTTTTTTTTTTTTTAAATAAAACATTTCTTTTAAACACGTTTTTAACATGTTTTGAATAGTATTATAAAAAATGTTTAAAATATGTTTAAAATATATTTTATCAATTCTGATTTTATCAAAATAGCCTCTCATGACATGAATACATTTCACGCATCTTTGATAGAAAGCCTTAAAACTTTTTTTAAAGTCTTAGTTAGAGTATTATTCAGGGCACTCATATTCCTCTTGAATATTCTCGATATTTTGAAAATGTTTATTTTTCATGATGTTTTTGAGCTTTGAAGACAACATCAAAGATAAACATTTTCAAGATGTCGAGGACATTCAAAGGAATGTAACGAGTTCTCTAAACAGCATTCCAACTACAGACTTAAAAAAATATTTACTTTGTTTCAAAGATATATAAAATGTATTGATTAAGGAATTTAATTATTTTGAAAGATAAAATATAATACAAATAAGAAGAATATCTTTCAGAGTATCTTGATACTCTGTATACTTAGTAATATTCATGTGTAAATATACAAATATAAGTTTCAGTTCCATAGATTGCGCGCCGATTCTGTTTTTTGGATTTGAAAAACTGTCATGTAATAATAATTTCACAATTACACTATCAATTTAACAACACTGTAATTAAAAATTATATTTGTATATTCATATATGAACACTACTAATCATCAAGACTTACTTTGATCGAAAAAGACATTTTTCTCTCTTAGTTATGTTTAAATATTTCTCGTCTATTTCACTTAAAAAAATATAACATTTTATTATTTGGCATGTCTGTGTTTTTTATTGCTACAGTTCAGGAACTTTGTTCCTGATCATATACATTTGTTGTATAATTTATACATTAAGTTTACAGAGTATATTATTTCAAATATTTATTATGGCTTCAGTATGCAGGAAACTTGCAGAGTGAATTAGTGGCAAATAACCTAGACCTAACTGTATCTATACTTACTATGGGATATTGGCCTACATATCCAGTGATGGAAGTCACTCTACCGATGGAGATGGTACAATATCAAGATGTGTTTAATAAATTTTATTTGGGAAAACATAGCGGTAGAAAATTGCAGTGGCAACCAACCTTAGGACACTGTGTATTAAAAGCATGGTTTAACCAGGTATTGAATAAAGTGATACTTCTTATGTAACATGATATATAATTATTAACTAATGCACAGATATTTTTGATATGAAAATAGGGCAATAAAGAGCTACAAGTATCATTGTTTCAAGCATTGGTTTTAATTCTATTCAATGATAGTGATAACCTCTCGTTAGAAGATATTAAAACTGCTACAAATATCGAGGACGGTGAACTGAGAAGAACACTGCAATCCTTGGCATGTGGAAAGGCTCGTGTTCTTCAAAAGAATCCGCGTGGTCGAGATGTCGCCGATAACGATAGATTTGTATTTAACGCAGAATTCACAAACAAACTGTTCAGGATTAAGATCAATCAAATTCAAATGAAAGAAACGGTACTTGACATTTAATAATGCAATATATCTTATATCTTTTTATTTTATACATGTGTTTGTATAAAAGATTTACGTTATTTAATATAAAATTTGATAGATTTTTTTATTCTTATAGATGTAAATGAATTTTTTTCAGAATGAAGAACAGAAAGCAACAGAAGAAAGAGTATATCAAGACAGACAATATCAAATAGACGCTGCTATCGTTAGAATTATGAAAATGAGAAAAACTCTGACCCATAATCTTCTCATCAGTGAACTGTATAATCAATTGAAGTTTCCTGTAAAGGTATATATACACATACACACACACACACACACACACACACATATACATATATATATAATTTTTTTATAAGAAAACAAGATGTAAAATACCATTGTTTTTCGATCTAAAATGTTATGTATGCTATTATTAGAAAAATAATATTCATTTATAACCATGCTTAAATGTGCAATCTAAATAATGTGTAGAATCCTAATTTGTAAATACTGTATTGAGTGTAATGTATGTTTTTTTATGCCAATTCATAGAATATGTATCCTTTTTCAGCCTGCGGATTTGAAAAAACGGATTGAGTCTCTTATAGATAGAGACTATATGGAACGAGACAAGGACAACGCAAATCAATACAATTACGTTGCGTAACCTAAAGCAAATGCCAAAGTTATATTGACTTGTAAAATTGATGCTGATTTTTCTAGCAAATTCAATCTATCACAATTGGTGTCTGTCCATCGTGAATGTGAACGAGTTCAAACGAGAGATTATATAACCAATCCGACTGTTCAGATAAAGTTATAAGTGTGTGATCGAAGGAAAAAGACTTGGTTCAGTGAATTTCCCCGTTTTGGTTTTTAGTGTGCAAGAGACATTAAATGATTACAATCCTTTTTTAACCAGTGTTCCGAATTTTGCGAAATAAGATAAAAGGACATAATGATAGGCAAAAAAAGCTTGATGTAATGTCCTAGAATATAACAATTTTTTATGCAACACAATTTTTCACAGCATAATTATGATTAAGAGAATGTAATAAAGAATGGAAAATGTATACATACTGTGACACTATCATGAAAATAGAAAGTAAGAATGCAATCGCAATATAATTAGTTAATTCGAAAACTGAACAATACATAGTGCAGTATTTATAACGAAAATAAAAGAGCGTACTATATACACACACACACACACACACACACACACACACACACACACACACATAAAATACATTTTGTGTGTGTGTGTGTGGGCGCGTGCGTGCGTGCGTGCGTGCGTGTGTGTGTGTGTGTGTGTGTGTGTGTGTGTGTGTGTGTGTGTGTGTGTGTGTGTGTGTGTACTATCGTGGTACTTATCTTTGAAATCTACAAGTTATTTGTACCTCACACTTGTCTTCATGTTTTTCTAAAAATATTTTTAACATTTCATTTATTCTTTGGAGAACTATATATAGATAAAAATAATAGAAATTAAAATATGCTGCATCTCTATGTTAGGCAAAATATATAAAACAAGTGTCCAGTTTATCTTGAATCAAATTTCTAATTATACAATTTCTAATTATACGGCGAGACAACAGATTAATATATATATATAAGATATCAATAAGTATGGAAACTATATGACAAATATATGAATCGCGATTGTTATTAAAAACCGATATATATATATATATATATATATATCATATTGCTGAAAAAAAATGTTAGAAATTACATGAGAGTAAATGATCATTCATGATCATGGCTTGTTAAATCATTTCGTGTCCATGTATCTATAAACTAGATTAGTGAATAACTTTTATCAAGACGTTTACATACTAACAGGGAATGTTCAACTTATTTTGATGAGAGTACTCACTGAGAATTTTAACATAAATCTGTGAAACGTCAACACAAATGCAGTTAGGCAATGTAAATGCATACCGAAAGACTATTAGTAATTTTTTTAATTGAGAGAAGATAGTACTGCCAGCAAATCAGCGTTTTGGTACGTCAGTCGCGCTTCTAACGAGAGAAGATTATAGCTTCACGTTGCCATGTACAGATGTTTAGGAATAACCTCAGGAAGTGAAGGTAGAGTATATAAACTTAATATCTTCTCACATAAATTATTTTATACTGCGTTTCAATTATATGTACAACATTACAAAACTTATTTTTTTGTAATAATTCATAGATTTACTGAAACTGTACATAGAGAGTAAGGGGTTCTGTACTTATAATAAAAAATACAATCAAGAAGAAATTAATTAATGAAATTAATTGACTTATAATAATGTTGTCATACTTATCATTTTTGCAACATGCAATTTTTATTTGTAGAATGAAATGTAAAAGGATTTATACAGAATACATGTTTACTACACATATTTACTCTATATATATATATATATATATATATATATATATAAATAAAATCTTTCATTCAATTTCATAAATTTATTTAATAATCGATAATCTGATGATTTCTCCATTTTTTCCTAATAAAAAAATTCTATCTTAATTTTCAAAAATTAAAATATATAAAGTTATGAAAATTAAAAAAAGTCATAACAATGATTTGATGATTTTGATAAGAAAAAAATAATTTTATATTAGTGTATGAATCTATTAAAAATTAAAATAAAATATGTTACTCTCTTTTCAGAAATAAAATATACATTTCAATAATTACTTTTTGTTCTTATAAAAATATATTCTTTATATTTTACTACAAGAAATTTGTTACAAGATTATTGAAACATCACACGTCAGTGCTACACATATCTATACAAGAAAAATTTACATCGTTAAATTATTTTATTGTTTGCACATGTAGATTTTTCATATCAACTTCATTTATTAATGATTTTGCAAATGTATCAGCATTAACTTCTTTATTTAAGAAATCCGACAATAACAACGATACCGGTTTACCGCCTCCGTGCGCCAAGCATTCTCTTCTATAACAATTGCCAGCTGATTGACTGAAAGGATCGTTGTGAAAGTAGGTTTGCCAAATCCATGCGACAATTGCACGAGATATTAAATAAGAATAATATTTTGCACCATATCCAACCAAATGAGAAAATCTCAATTGCCATGCCTATGATAAGAGATAAATTGTAGTATCAAAAATTAATATACCTTAACTAAAAATCGAAACTTAATTCATTATTCAATTTATTGCAAAATTCCATCCACAACTGTTTAATTATTTGCTCAAACTTTTAACATATATTTTTTAGATTTATTTACATATTTAATAAAAAAGACTTAAAATAAATCTTTCGGTATTCTTCTTTGAATTATTGTTAGGCTATATAATTTTTCATTTGATTTTATAAATTTAATAATCGGTTATTTAATAATCTAATGATTCTTCATTTTTTTTCTAAAAAAAGATTCTATCTCAATTTTCAAAAATTAAAATGTAAAACGTTAAATAAAACATCCTTTAATTATATTTAAGATTTTATATTGACATTAAATTTTAATTTCTAGAAGAAGAGAATCTAGTTATTGAAAATTAAAAAATTGTAATAATGATTTGATAAGATTTCATAATTAATAAATTAATTTATAAATATTATAAAATTAACTAATCTCAGTTCAATTTATTCTATCTTTTTTTTAATTGTAAAAATTAGAAAAAGCTAAACAGTAAATCGAACTGAAATTAAAATAAATCTTTCATTGATGGAACTAGGCTTTAATTATCTATTTTTTTGTAAATGCTTAACATCTGTATTTCAGAATCAATGCCAAAAATTAATAAAAATACATACCGTATTTTTCACATACGGAAGGCCATAATATTCCTTCTGTACATCTTCTAAAATCTCAATTGTAGATTTCGTTAGTTTACCACTATGATATACTTGATCCAACATACTATAGAATACTTGGTTTTGTAATTCAGAGGCAGAAAAGATATTCTTTGAAGCGCATAATTTGTGTAATAAATTTTCTGGCATTGGTTCTTGAGTTTGAAAATGCTTTGCGAACTTTGATACAACCTGTAATTGCATAAATGAATTAAAATTCATTGTACATACCGCATTAAGTACTAACTCAAATTTGTATATAAATAATTTTCAGTAATTATAATTCATATCATACTATATATTATTGAATATTTACCCTAGGATCACTCGCAAAATATTCCATTAATACACTAGGTACTTCCGCGAAATCTGTGCTGCATCTAGTACCAGTAATATGTTGATATTTCGTTCGACCAAGCATAGAGTGTAATGCGTGTCCCATTTCATGAAACAAATTGTCCACAGATGACGGACTTAATAAACATGGATTTGACCAACGTGGATGTGGCAGTGACAGCATGACCACAACGATGGGATTCTGAAATTGACGATATAAGATTATTATCATTTCTGTAATTATATGTAAGTGTACAAATATAAATGTATAAATAGAAAAGAAATAAAAGGAAAACTTAATAACATTGATGACAAAAAAATAACATATTTTGCTATAATATATAACAATTCCATATATATATATATATATAAAATAATAATTTATACCTGATAAGAGCCATCGGAAAGTTGTTTTCCACCTTGGATTGTAAAGTGACAGTCTTGATTAGGTTTCCCTGCTCTTTCAAAGAAATCGCAATAGATATAACCCAAAATTCCTTCCTCTTCATCTATCACAGCTAATTTGTGAACATTATTCGCCCATACTTCTCCGGATAACACTGGAACGGATTCGAGCTTAACTCTGTACAAAGACTGTGTGAGGAAATTTAAACCCTCCATACAGGCACCAAGAGAAAAATATGGAGCAAATTCAGTAGTAGAAGTATTTAACCAAGCTTTTTTCGCCTTTGCTATAAAATAAGGTGCATCCCATGGCATTAATTCCTGTTTAAAATACAGAAAAAAAATTTTATAATTTTGTAAAACAGAAAATAAAAATTAATATCATGAATACCATTTGATATAATTACATGAATAACATAATCATAAATAACATTATATAAATACAGTAAGACTACAGATGGAAACAAACTTGTTTTATACGCGACTCAGCATTTTTCATTTTCTGCATCTCTTGAAAATCTTGCATCGCTTTAGGTTGTAAATTATCGCTTAATATATTAAGAAATTCCTTCACTACAACTGGAGATTTAACCGTACTCCCTTTTATAGCTCTATAATAAGAAATTTTTTAATTACTCATTCATTTTTGTTCAAAAACCTATACCTTCAAATTACCTGTGTGCGTATGATGTAAATCCGCAAGATTCCGCCAGCAGATGCCTGGAGTGCAAAAGTTCGTCTAATAAATATTCTTGTTCCTTATCCGGGAATAAAAATAATTTGTATGCCGCTTCGCGAACAGCAGTATTAGAAGAATCTATGTAAAATCCTTGCACTAATATCTGACCATTCTCCGTAACAAAACTGTGAAACGTATCAACGAGATACCATTCTAAAGTTTATACCTTTGAAAAGTTTTTTAAACAAAACGATAGTATTTAGTCGAAATAATAATCGATTAAATTACTACACCTACTATTGCCTGATAACATCAGGTATTACATCAGCGTTAACTGTCCTCGGAGTAACGGCGCCAGCCATGAATTTTTGTCCTACCTAAAAAAATAAAAAGAAAAAGCATATTTATGGATTTGATGATTAGAGATATTATTAAATAATATTTACTTGCAGGATATAATTATTTAGCTGTACTACTCTTCTTCTTTGTTTTTCAGGCAAGTGTATACCACATTGCTCAAAATCAAATAAGAATAATTTAGCTACATGATCATCTATATCAGATGTCATTTGAGTATCACCATTACTTGTTACTTGCTTTAATGAATCATACAATTCACGATGTGTATTTAATCTGTAAAATAATTTATAAACATAATTGTGTTACTCTCCCATTATCAATAATGTCTATTAAAATAATTTATTATTATCTTTAATAGTTTTTACATATTTAAATATTTTTTAAAAATGCTTAAATCCATAAATATTTATAAAATAAAATTACAATATAGATTTTAAGGAAAATTCTTAAATTAAATACAATTGTATAATAAAAATATAATAGTAAATATATAAACGAACTGTTAAAGCAATTAAGTACAACAAATTCAAAAATGAACTTACTTTTCAACAATGCCACTAACAGTTATACAAGCATCTTCAGCAGCTCGAACATATCGTTGATCAGGATGTGCGACTCTAATAAATTCTGCCAAATCCGCCACTTTACATAGCGTATTGGATAATTCATCAAATATTTCTACCATTTTTTTCTTTCTATCCTTGTTTGTCACTTCTTTGATGAGAATGTTGACTTCTGCCAGTGCATGATTTTTTAATGTATCGAAGCCATCCTCAGTTTTTAGCTCCGGAATACCAAACAATCCCTTGGAAATATTTTTAAATGATAAATATAATTTGATAAACAATATAAAATTAGATGCATTTATCTCTATTATGCTTATGTGAATTATTTCAATTTAAATATCAATTGTCAATTAAAGTCATATCAATTTGATACTTATTTTGATACTTAAAGTCTCTCATTTTAATTAAATGATAGATAAATTCCTTGAGGTCTTACCGTTTCTTTCTTTAATAAACTTATCGGATAATACTTATCAATGGAATTAAACGTCGTGGCGAGGGGTGACCATGTGTTCAATCTTCTATCATCTCGTACATTTCGGAAAATTTGCCTCTGAAATATTCGCAGCATCCTTCGAAAGAAATTATATCCGGAGAAACGGATCGTTTGAGTAATACAATCCGTATAATGTAAGTCCTTTGCGGTAATTAATGCAAAGCCTTACGATTAATGAATAAACGGTTACCGCGCGTAATGTCACTGATGAGATACTATTAAAGACCCGCTAATTTTATAAAAATTGCATCATTGTGAAAAAATGTGTAAGTTACTAAGAATAAGAAACTGTAATAATATAGTAATAATTTTATGATTTATGTATTTCAATATTTCATTAGACATGTACATATATTTAAAATTCAACAATATTAGATTTTTATTTAAAACTGCGATTTTTATGTTATCGTCTGAGTTTGATTATCAATATAAAAATGAGAACTGTCGAGAAAAAAATTAATTTTGCTACAATATATATGATATTATAGCATTATTTAAGTGTGCATATTTATTTATATATATATATATTAAAAAAATCACGATTTTAATAGTGTATTATTTAAATATTTACGTTAATAATCGAAAATTTATATTAATTATTATCGATAATGTCAATGTTCTTTAATTACCTCCGGATTCTTGAGACTCTTTCAGCTGTGAATGACAAGAATAAAATGATACTCGGTTTTCGAAAGAAGAACGAAATCTTTATTAACAAAAATTTACCTAAAATTAACGGTTTTTAGTATAGTATCTCATCGATAATTACTCCCATCGATAATTACACCTCTCTGGTTACATCGACCGGGATGATTTGAGGCTCCTCTCAGGTTTCCCTCTAGTTGAACTTTCCAATCTTGTAAAATTTATAGTCACTGGTTAATTTGAGGTTAAGTTACTATCAACAATAATAAACTCCGCGTGAATATTATATATTTAATAGTGTTTGATGGAATGTTTGATTTGTGATATTAAGCAATGTAAAAAATGAATAATCAATTAAAAAGATATCTCTTTTGGTTTGCCCACGAGCACGTTGACTTCCGAGTAGCCGTGAGTAATTTTTTTATCATGAAACTTAATGATCATTATAGAATTTCTTAAAGTGATAACTCAAGTGATTTACTATATTCGACAATGTGTCAAATTTTTTAAAATATGTTTTATATATTTAAAAGAAATACATTTTTCTAATATTATTGTTTTCAAAGAATTTATGTTATGCATCCTGCAATAAGATTTTTGTTTTAATCAATTTTACATAGGAAAAGAATACAATGTTATTTTTATATCTTTATTTTTATATCCATTGTTTGCAAAAATATTATATGTTGTATTTGTATTTTATATTTAAAGAAAAGTTATTTCTGAGCTTTTGTAGTAAATTTGTAAATCAAGAGGCTTCCATAAATATATTTTATATAATGTATTTTATATATACAAAGTTGAGTGTCGTTTTCATATTATCCTAGCTATATTTTCTAGGAAATGGAATCTATATTTGACATGTTTAATGTTAAACCATGCACAATGACAAGGCCGAAGGAACATGTAAGGAAGTAGGAAAATTATTAAGTATATATGATAATATATATTTTTCTAATAATAATAAGATTTTGTATTTAAACAGGGGTCCCGTAATTTATCTAACAACGCTTGTAGGCAGATAGAGCATTTTTGACTAAACTGAATCAAAAGTCCTGTATTATTTTGCAATTTTTGCAATAGTTAAGAGATTAATTACTAAAAATTGGTTTTCCATATATTGGTTTTCAATAATTTTTTTCTCAAATGTTATTAACTTTATAGAAAAACAGCAAGAGATAAAAATTATTTATTTTCTTCTCATAAAACTCTAAAAATTTTTTCAGAATTTTTTATTAATTTTTAGTATTGCATTTTCTTATTTTTACCAACATGAGAAAATTAAAAAATTCGGAAAAAATGCTCAGAATTTTATGAGAAGAAAATAAATAATTTTTATTTCTTGCTGTTTTTTTTTGTAAAGTTGATAGTATTTGAATAAAAAATTATTGAAAAATATTCAGCGATATTTAATAAATAATATCTTGTTAACTATTGCAAAAATTGCAAAATCGTAGAGAATTTTTTGATTCAGTTTAGTCCGTTCTATTTGCCGACGAGCAATTGTTGGATGAATTACGGGACATCCTGTATATATATATATAAAAAATATGTCATACACACACACACACACACACACACACACACACACACGCACACACACACGCGCACACACACACA
>Ga0157364_1003247_pt1 | contig 15723 bp, 12 predicted proteins | sample AttsexASBM2_FD_111476 | JGI IMG/M metagenome (GOLD analysis project Ga0157364, IMG submission 111476) | Fungus gardens microbial communities from leaf cutter ant in Ribeirão Preto, State of São Paulo, Brazil - Atta sexdens ASBM2 | ecosystem: Host-associated > Fungi > Mycelium > Unclassified ...
TATGTTCTCTGCCCGAGGATTGCGAAAGATAGGACTAGATCTGGACCCTAATACCTATCATCCGGTTTTGGAGCGACCACCTGCGCTCAAGGTTCCCGAAAATGCCCATATCCAGCGTATCCAACGTATACCCCACTCGGAGAAGCCTACCACTGAACGGTACGAAGAAAAAGTCAAAGAAGATGCCAAGTCCGAGGCAAACCTATCTGAACAAGAAATAGATCTCAATGATGCGCTGTCCCCGAAGTGGGACCAACTGCGACTGTGTCGATGGTGGTGGATTCTAGAGTTACTTCCTTTGAGGCATCGCTTACAAAAGGAAGACAAATCGTGGACCTCATATCTCGGCATTAACATGGGCAAAGGACGACGTATCCCAAAACAGAAGAAGCACGGTGTCAAAGTCCATCGTACGGTCAAAACCAGAATGGAGGCGAGCTATGCTGACGGAAAGAGATATTCCCCGAAAGCGAACCTCAAACTTTCACAAGTGATATGGGTGGATTGAGGTTAATGCATAAACATTTTGTTGTATCTTGGGCTTTCCTTCAATGTGCTATGCTAAATTCTATGCCTCATGTTGATGGAGCAACTTCTTAGGCACTCGGTTGCTCGGTTGCATTATGAATATCTGCTTATGGAATCATTTAGACTTGTATGCAAAATATATATCCTTAAAGAACTGTCATCAGGGTGAAAGTCCCGACTCGGTATCGAAACCTCGCTTCCTGCTTATCACCGCTCGTCATCTGGTCGTCCAGTCAACAACATATATATCTGGTCAGCTACAGACACCGGAGGTTACCTCTTTTCAGTGCGTATGTTTGCGGATATTGGATCCTTTTGTTGTGGGCACATTGTAAAAAATCCGAAATCAGATAGCGACGAAAAAGGGAGCTTGAGACTTTAACACTGACACGAGCAATTAGCTGTCAATTCAACCCGAAGGATCAGGTAACGTCAGAGGAGTTTCAAAATCTTGTCTACCAGGGTGATCGGTTGTAAGTGCTAGTCTCGAAAAGGGATCATATGAACTGTTTAAGCACGGTAAATTGGATTTTCCGGGACATTGTAGAATGCTATCATCCTTCATGTAGCCAATGAATCAATGTCAAACTTGTTCTATATATACTATAGCATATCACTTCTAGTCATCTCACTATTCTATAGCTCAAAATTACTATTGCTATAACTTGAGTTAGCTAGCACAATATTGTTGCCATCAGGAACAAGCAGATCATTAACTTCAGAACCAATTTTATCAAAAGAAGAAGTCAAAATCTAGAAAAAGCACCAAAGACATTACAGTTCCTTATGAAGACCATACTATTTCTACCTCCAGCACACTATAAATTCATCTGACCTGATGGAGAAAAGAGCATTCAGTATTGGAATAAAATCATAGCAGAATTCATCAAACTAAAGTACAATATAGACACAAGTTACTGAGGATTTTCAATTGAGATGTATACAGAAGAACCACCATATAAACTATTCTTCATAGCCTTGACCTAATGAGAAATAATAGTGATTAGACCTACCAAGAAATTGGTAGCATCATATGTGGTTGGAGACTTAGCATTTTTAGATTAATGAGTTTATGGGAACATAAATATTAAAACAGAGATATTGTTATGATTACTATCTCATGTTCTACAAGTGTTCACTTCATGTCTGTTATAACTTGGATATGTGTTGGTAGTTTGTTTCATCTTTGACTTATATTTACTGTACCTTGTATTCTCCTTATATTATATCAATCAGTATCTTATATAGTAGTAGAGGCCTTCTCATGTTTTCTTCATATCTTCCTTATTGTTTTCTTAAGAATGCCTTTTTCTTTTCTCATAGCCTTTAGATGTATATAGCTGCAGATATAATCCTATATCCTTATGCTTTACTAATTGATCATCCTCTCTTCTCTTACTCAAACATTTGTCTAAGTTGCAATCTGAGCCAAGCTTAGAATCATAACAAGAAGGCTTTGTTAGCTTGCCTAGCTTAATCTATGTATTTTGTAGTATTGAATCATATGAGAGTCTGTGTTAGGACAACTGGGCAAAGTCTGCAAAGCTTAGTGGAGTTTGTAATTTCTAGAAATTTCTAAGTATAACTAATAAGTATAAGTAATTTTTATCTCTAGAAAGTTCTAAAAGAACATAATGAGAACTTTTGGGAGTAGCAACTATTATAAATACCACTAGAGTTTATTCAAATCTAGTAGAATAGTACTAATGTAAGTAAAGAATAATGATAGCCAGATAGTCAAGAACTAATGAAAAATCTAGAAATCTACTAGAAAAAAAAGAAAGGAAACTTATAGTAGATATACTAAAGAGGTCTGATAATGGAAATTAATAACATGCTTGTAGAGTTCTATAGGATTGAGCAGGTTTATCTAAAAAAGACTATGGAATCTAGCAAGAGTAGAGAAGTACTAACTAATAGGAAGTAAAAACACTAAAGTGTTAGAGTTGTAAATATTAGACTTTATTTTACTTTTACTTTTCATTCTCTTTTCATTCTTTCTTTTATTTTTATTATTCTTAGTTGTTAGGGTTAGGGTTTAAACATGATAACATAGCCATCACTGTCACAGTCATAGTCATATAGTTATGTGGTTGCAGAGAATACAGTAGAAGGATCTAGAAGAATAATGTTATATGATATATATAACATATATTGATCTTAAGATATATACATGGTTATTTAGGGTAGACTAAAAGTAGTAGAGCACAGACTATAAGTATTTAGTATATAAGGTAGACTACCTTATACAGAGCTCTCTATTAAGTTCTCTTGTATTAACCTAATACAAGGTTCCTTTCCTTAACCAACTCTAAGATCTGCTTGATTGATATAGATATACTCTATTTGTTTATCTAATTATGGATTCTATGTTATAGAGTAAGCAATTTTGATGCCTAACATATATTATATAAGAAGAGTTTTATAGTACTCTCTGTAGTAGCTGTTGTATATACATAGATAAAATGATTTCTCTTGAATACTAAATCTATAATTGTTTTACTATGTTAAAGCTTATAGACTCTAGAAGTTTGATAATGAAGTTCATACTTATAGTTTCCTATTTTATACTAGAAACTAGTAGTAAGCAAATCTTACTGAGAGATAAATATTATACTTGTTTGGTATACAAGCGAAAGTTACAAGTACTAACATACTAACTGATATATCTCAATATCTGGGGCTATCAGTAATTTTAGAAGACTAGTTCCAAGATTTTATATCTGTTTATATATTCAACTACCTTCAAATTATGGTGTAGTACAACTATGTTATAATCTAAAGCTCAAAGGGTTAAGTGATAGAACAACTCTTGTATTGAGTAACACAAGAGAACTCGATAGAGTTCCTAGTACAAAGTAGTCTACCTTATATACTACTACTCATGGTCCATGCTAACTACTGTGCACCCTACCCTAAATGACCATGTGTATGACATGAGGCCAGCATGTGTTGTCCATGCTGTATAACGTCACTTTATTCTAGAACCTTCTACTTTCTTCTCTCAAGTCTCATGATCAGTCTTGTGACTGATTAACCCTAACCCAAGATGTTCTAAAAATAGAAAACAAAAATGAAAAAGACAAATAAAAATAAAATAAAAAGCAAAAATAAAAATTAAGTCCACCATCAACAATCTTGACAAACTACTTATTGCTAGAGATTTATAATGTTGGAGATATAGATCTTACCTTGAAATAGTATCAGATTCTTATTCACAAACTATTTCAAAAAACATAAGAATTTCACTATAGACTGCTAAAGTTCTCAAGCATCCCTTGTTACTAGTTCTTCCTGTTTACTAAGTTGATTTCTATGCATAATATCCTTCAACTATGCTTTTTTCTCATTTTTTACAGCTAAGCTTTCTAGCATCTAAACAGCAAGAAACTCTAGTTTGAGAAGTATTACATCTTAATTATTCTAGAATCCTATATTATGTTCAATTTACTACAAAAGTATATTGGACTTTCCATTAGCCTTCTGAAATAGTGGTGTAGTACAAAACCAAAATATACTAAGTATATGAACTATTAGGCTTGTTTTTAGTTCAGTTTTTTAGTGGTCATAAAGTACTTGAGGTTCTTGTAGTCTATCAAATCTCAACTAGGATTAGAGCTCCTTTTAAAAAGTAATACCATTCTTTCAGTATACAGATAATAGTAGTGGATGTCTTTTTATGTTTTTCTTATTATCTCTTCATTGTTTCCTCAAGAAAATCTTATTTATTCCTTATAGTTAGTAGGTATATATAGTAGTAGATACAGTTCTATATTTTTATGCTTTACCAATTAATCATCTTCTTTATTCTTTTTCAAGTTTTTGTCTAAGTTATAATCTGAGCCAAGCTTAGAATTGTAGTAAGATTCTTCTTTTGACTTCACTTTATAAGTCTTAAGTTATAATAACATGGTTCTCTCTCCATTTGCAACCCAATATCAGTCCAATAATCATTCTCTACTTGCAAGTACTAATTTCATTCCTTCTTAATCATTTCCACTAGTTATCTCTATCTGTTAATCCATTCTAGACTTCTTCTACTTCTAATCTAGCATATTCCTACCTTATTCTGCTATCCAAATATTCATAACTATGTAGATTGTACTTGTAAGTAGATGTACTTTGTAACTAGTCTTTTGTAGATGTAGTAGTATTTCTTACTCCTAAAGACTATCACAAATAAGCTATTTACTGGTTGTGATACTTGAACTCAATAGTGTCTTAGAGGTTTAGTATAAGGAGATAATGATAATAGGTGATGAGTAGTATCAACAGGAATAATTGATGTAAATTGATATTGTTAAGTCTGAGGTCTAGTCTTTAGATACAGAAGTATATATACAAAAGAGTAATGGTCTGTGTGCAAGCTGTTGCCATCACATGATCAAAACTTATACCTGATGGGAGCTGTCATCTGTTATAGCAGATGTCAGGCTAATTTTAGAAGATAACTAGTTATGTCACTACATTGATATGCTTGTATCTCTACCAATACTTATTGCTTTGAGATGCATTATATATTGTTGGAAATGGATTGACAAGCACTTTCTAATGCAAGTTTAATTTTGCAAATATATTTAGCTATTCATGAGATATTAGCAAACAAAGCTTTTACAGTGGGGGAGAGATGGCATAGTAGAAGAGCCCCCATTCATGTATATTATGCCTACCTCAAACCTACTTGAGGTTATGGGTTCAATTCTTTAGTAGTTCTTTGTGTTGGATAACTGCATAAAAAGGTTAGGGTAATGAGTATGATACTCCATACATAATTCCTCCTGTAGGCACAGACTACTATTGCATCCCATGTAATAAATTGTTGACCTAAAAAAAAAAAAGCTTTTACAGCTACTGATGGCCTAATATCTCACTCATTTGTTGTCACTTTTGTACATCCCACATATATGTGGATAGCCCTCATTTGGGGCTTTCTAGTGCAACTTATTTTGTGAAAATCAGTCCACTGGTTGTAGAGATATAAGCTAAATGAAGTTTGTGACAATATTCTTCTTTTATATATCCACTGATTCTTTCTATACATATGATAGAATTCACTAAATTTGTTCTTCAACTGCAACTCCCCTTACCATAACAAACTCTGAAACCTTTTCTAGAACTCTATTAAATACTTGTAGCTTAGCCACTTCTATACTAGTTCTATATACTCCACCTTCCATATTAGGAATAGACCAGCTACTGAACCAGTTACACTAAAAGTACACAATGTCAAACTTTGCTTTGACATCTAGCTAGTGCTATATATATACCTCATACTGTACTCTTAACAATATCCCCCTTTTGAGACATATAGTCTCTATATAGAAGTTATATGAATAGCTACACCCAAGAGTTATGCCACATATTGTGGTCTCAGAGTCTTGATAGTCTTATAGGGTTTTTAAAAGACATAGTAAACTTTGCTTTACAAAGTGTCTAGTCTAATGAACATATGCAGCTAAGCAACTAATACTGTTTCTAGTGATATCTCTAGTATTATAAGACGAGTGTGTGGACAGACTTTGGTAGGGTTAGGGTTAGGACAGAGATAAGATACTGTTGCAGCAACTACTAGTTGTAATGACCCTGTAGTCTGCTTACTTCAGCAAAGCTCTTATCTGGCTATCTAGTAGTGAAAATTACAAGAGAACTCGACAAGAAGCCCTTGCTGTATTGTTATCCTATTTATATAAGTTACAAGTGGTCCGTGCTACAACAATGTGTCTACTGTGCCTCCTGCCCTAAAGGCCATATGTCTACCTTATATTTACTCTGCAGTGACTGTACAAGACTGTATATCCTACCCTAACATCTATATGTTGACCATATGGTAGCAATGTGGTATATATGCTCCCTAACGTCATTGTCTAGGCTCTTCTAGCCTTATAAACCCTTCTAGACCTATAGACCACTCTAGACCATTCTAGGCCTATGACATCATCTCACATAACTTTCAGGTCACATACCCTTCTCCCATTGTAGACTAATAATATAACTACTGTCCTATATCTTATCTCTGTCCTAACTCTAACCCTACCAAAGTCTGTCCACACACTCGTCTTATAACAGTATTCCCTTCTCAAGGTTTCTCCTCTGGAGAAACACCTTGGTATTCTCTCTCTATCTTTATTTCTTCCAGAACCCACTCTCACCTCCTCTTCTTGCTGTTTGCCCTTTTGGCATCATTGCTATAACAATTGGCATTTCCTTCTTCTTCTCTTCTTTCCCTTTTACTGCATCCCAAGAGCCATTCATCTCTTTTCCTATATCTCCAAAACTATCTAGTCCTTTTCATATATCTTTTTCTTCTTTTTCTACCTTCTTACCTTTCCCAAACTCTCTTTCTATCTCTTTCAATATGTCTTCTACTTTTCTACCCTTTCATTTATCCTCAAACATCTCATCCACTATTATTTTCTTTTACTTATCTGTCTGATCTCCTTGGACATATGATACTATCCAACAGATCTTATCTTCTTCTTCTTTTCCCTTCATCTTTATCTCTATATATCTCCTACAATCTTCTACATATCTTGAGACCTGTGACGAAGTCCCATCGAATATCTGAGGCATTTTTACCCCTTCTTCCTCTTTTTCTATCCTTTCTCTTTTCTTCTCTATTCTCTCTATTTCTTTCTTTTTTCTTTTCTCCTCCTCTAATCTCGCCTTCTCTCTCTTTTCAATTTCTTTTCTTCTACTTCCTTCCTTGATATCTCTACTTCTTTCTTCTCTATCTTTATCTCTCTTTCTCTAATCTTGCTTTCCAACTCTACCATCTTCTTTACTCTCTCCACCATCTCTTCTTTCTTCTTTCTTATCTCAGCTTCTCTCTCTTGTATTTCTTTCTCTCTTTTCTTTACTCTCTCAGCTCTATCTCTCTTTTCTCATCTATCTTCTCTGCTACTATCTCTTCCTCTGTCACTATCACTATATCTCTCTTCTCTCTTTTTTCTTTCACTATCTCTTCTCTCTCTGTCTCTATTCCTATCTCTTTCTTTTCTATTTTCTTCTTCTTCTTTATCTTCTCTTTCTTATCTTTCCTATCTGTCTTCTTCGACTCCTTCTTCATTTCATCTTTCTCTATCTTCTCTTTTATTATTTCTTTCTTCTTATCTTTCCCTATCTTATATTTCTCCTTCTTATCTTTTCCTATCTCTCTATGATCTTTTCTTCTATGACCTAAACCTCCACATTCATAACACTGCATCTTCCACTATACTAGGGAGTATCTTCCTCTCAAGATTTCTCCAGAGGAGAAATCTTGCATCTCTACCTCTCTCTCTTCTTTTATCTTTTCCTCTACTTCTCTCATCTTTTCTTTCTTCTTCTCTTTTCTCTCCTTTTTCTCTACCTTTGTTTTCTCCTTCTTCACTCTTTCTTCTCTCAAAATCTCTTTTCTATCTTTTCCTACTTCTCTTCTACTTCCCTCTCCTCTTTGCATCACTCTATCTCTCAATACTTCAAATTTATTTGAGGGCACACATACTGGTCCCTTATCTTCTCCTCTGTTCCTACAGTAACGGGCCATATGCCCAAATATTCCACACACAAAACACCTTCTTTCTCTAATCACTTTCTTCCTCTTCTTTTCCTTTCTCTTCTTCAAATCTTGTATCCTTTTCTCTCTCTCTACCTTTTTCTTCTCTACCTCTTCTATCTCTAATCTTCTCTTTGCCCATCTCTCTCTTATCTCATCAATATCTGCTCTACTCCAATCTGCCAAACTTATTATCGTCATCTTTGCCATATCTTCTCTGATCTTATCTTCTTCAACAAATATAATCTTCCTACAATCTTTCTTTATTATCTTGCTATCGACCATCAACAGCAGCAAACACAATCGTTATCACGTGATCGAATCTTTTTCTCTCAAAAATCTATTCTCTCACTGTCAATTGTTACCAGTAGTGGTATTCTTTGTTTATTCTCTTACTGTCGATCTAAACAGTAGCAAACACAATCTTGTGTTATTGAAAAATCTTTCTCTCGTTACCTTGGCATCTAACAATGGTATTGCTATTTATCTATCTCTCTACCAACTATCTAACCTAAACACTAGCTTCTATCCTAAGTGAACTTTGTATCTATCACCCCTAAGAAGGGAATCTCTACTCTAGACATTTCCTTACTGGACAATGCCATTCCTCTGCATGTATAGGTCATAAGGGGATTCTGCAGCATGAGGCTTCTATATGAAAATCTAACTATCTATCCACAAAAGGGTGATATGACCAAAATACGCCTGTGGCTACAGCACACTTGACTGACTAAGCTTTCTCTGCCTAGCTAGCATACCCCTTAAGCCTAAGGCCTGGCTATGAATTCTTCTTGACTTTGGGCATGCTGTCCACCATTGAGGATGAATAAGAAGTAAGGAGGGTTCTATGCTAGATGGTCTTGAAGTAAGGCGTTGAGTTCTACTGTTGTGGCAACCACTAGACCAATGTCTAATAGCAGCACAAGCAATAAATCTCACAGGAGGGATATCTTGTGAATATACAACTCATGTTTCCACTAGATATCTCTCCTGTGAGATTTATTGCTTGTGCTGCTATTGGACATTAGTCTAGTGGTTGCCATAACACCTAGCTACATTACGCTTCCTTGTTAACAACTGTCTATTTAAAGAAAATGGCTTTACTAGGAGTCAAATTACTAACTGCTTGTAAGCTTGATATTATGTTAGAAACAGACCAGCTACTGAATCAGTTATGCTAAAAGTGTGTAATGTCAAGCTTAGCTTTGATATCTGGCTAGTACTATATATGCACTTCATATTATACTTCTGACATCCCACTCCTTATCCTACTGACAACATTTAGAGTTGTGCCTACAGTATTGCAAGCTACTTCTGTTATTGTTAAGCTAAAAGCTTGTAGTTAATTGAGCTAGCTATGTTAACTTATTGTATATGGTGGTAAAAATGGTAAAAGTAATGAAAGTGATAATGGTAATAATGTTAGGAATATTAGTAGTAGAGTTAGTAGTAGTAAAGAATATGAAGAAAGAGTGGAACTAGTGTTAGTCTTACTCTCTAACTTATACTTGCTTTTGGACTCAATCTTGGTAAGTACTAGTAGGCTCTCTTCTTATTTTACCTTATACCATTTGCTGACTATTTAACAACTAACTACTGCTCTAGTAAAATTGTAAACTATTTTGTCTTAAAAAAGATGTTCTACTCTTGATGATTCCTGAAGGGTAACTACTATTTCTTTATATGTACAGACTACAAGTGGGTACTGCAGTACAAGGCTACTACTGCAAAAATCTATCTACTATATCTACACAAGGTAATATGTCTTACTGTACTAGTAGGCTTTGGTACAACAAAATAGTTAGGATTTCCCCTCTGACTGGTATACCTCTTAAGTTTAGGCCTAGTGTCAGGTGTGGTTCACACCAGGGTGGAAGTCCACAGGATGGACTCAGAGATAAGCAGACTTGTGGAATGATCTTGGCTTTAGCTTATGTGCTGTGCTGTCTGTCTGCCATGTGGTCACAACTTCAGATGATGGAAAGAAGTCTGAGATGGAAGTGAGTGCTGATTGGTGTGTCGCCATTGAACACCGGAGATCGAGTTCAATAAGAAATTATCTTCATTGATTATCAGACTAGCAGATTACAGTGTAACTACTAGTCTTATATACAAACAGAAAGTATAGAAGAGACTCAGAGTTTCAGTAGTACAACTCCTATTACCCTGAGTGGAGGTTTTAGTGTTGAGACACTGACAGGGGTAACTCTGTCATAGAAGACCAAGTTGAATAAAAGTATCTCTGCCTTAGAAGACAGAATACCTGGAGGTTTATAGCACTGCTATAAGATATGTTGCGAGAAAGATGGCCACTATAGAAAGTGGGCTTGTATATTTTGGAGGTGACTCCACTGCGGGGATGTAATTTCTGGATGAGTGGACTTGCATATGACACCTAACTATTCTTCTTGACTTTAGATATATTATCCTTAGTTAAAAATGAAAAAGAGTGAAGAGAAAAGATATAAAGAAAATCCTGTACTAAATAGTCTCAAGAAAGAGAATTGAGTTCTAATATTACAAACTCAAGATCTTAACATTGATCAAGTGAATAAACCTTATGTTAACCTAATACAAGATTTATTTGCTTAACTAATACTAAGGTCTTGAGTTTGTAATATTCTAATTCTTCTATTACTATTTCAGCTAAACCACAAATCTATTATTAATGTCTGTTTTTCATTATTCCTTTTCATACTTACTTTGTAGTCTTATTAAAGTTGAAAATAGTAAACTCTATTTATTTTTATTTTTCAGACTTAAAGTTAGAGGCTAGTATGATGTCATATATAACTGTCACAAACTGTCACATAATATAACATAGTGTCATATATTAGTTATATTATATAATTATATGTTATAGAAGGTTAGAAAAAGTCTTGGAATAATGATATTATATTACACATGTTAATCTTAAGCCAAACATATGCTCTTTAGAGTAGGCTAGGTTAGTATAGCATAGACTATGAATCCAGTGTACAGTGTATATAAGATAAATAAATTATACTTAGAAACTTTATTAAGTTCTCTTATATAAACATTATATAAGGTTCTTTTCTTGACTTAATCTTGAGTTTTTAATAATAATAAGTTTAGTCTTCTACTAAGTCTATTTGCTTTTTCCATTTTTGTTCCCAGTATAAAATATTCTAAGTTTTTGTAGTCTATTCAGACTCAAACTTTGTACCCTTAAATAAATGCTTCTAGTTTTATAATCCTCTTATTACTACTAACATATCTTTATCATAAATCTCATAGTTTATTTTTGTCTCATTGAGAAATTCTGAGAGAAAAGTTATAGGCCCCTATTATTCATCTTCACACTCCATAAATAAAACCCTTTTTATTACAAAGTCTAATGTATCAACTTTTGTTCTTTTTTTATATATCTAAGTCTGTTACTAATAGGGATCAAACAGAAAAGAGGTTATACTAGGATACCACAAGAACTATGCAATACTAGCTTTTAACTATACATTAAAGAATTGAAAGAGGATGATATTCACATTAGGAATCAATAGAAGATATAGAAACAATAATATAGAATAAGATTAGAACCTATGAAACTCTCAAAAGAGCTTTTATAAAAGTAAAAGAGTGAAGTCAGGAGAAATATTAAAAATAATATACAAGTAGCATTCACTTGTAAATATTTTTCCTAGCTAACATACTCTTAAATAGTGAATTCTATACTATATAACAAGTTTCTTTGAAAAATCTAGTAAATAGATTACAAAGCTCCTTAAAAGTCTCCAACAATACTATTTATCCTAAATGATATATCCTAAAGACACCTTTCAAGTTAAATCTTATAACTGAAGATACTATCTGATACTTACTTTGCTAGCCTTTCTCAGACTACTAGAACTCTCCAAAACTTGTTCGAAAGTGATAGTAGGTACTAACAATGCTCACTCAATAGAATTTAAAACTGGTTTTGAGTGGGAATATTCAGATAGGAGTTCTTTTTTTTTACTTTCCTCCAATTATAGCTTATATATTGGTCTAAAAATACAAAGAATGGAACTAAGAAATAGAGACCAAAACCATAATGTAGCTCTCTGAGGTTTTAGGAGCACAGTGCTATATCTTCATTTACAACCTAATCTTGATCCAATGATTGATGTCTACTCACTAGAACTTAGTCTATTTTCTTCTTTTTCATATCTATAGTCACTCTGCTTTATTCTTTTATTCTGGACTCTACTAGGTTCTGATCTAATGTGTTCCTGCCTTATTTAACTGTCTGAATATTTGTCACTTGGCAAAAGATGTCTGTGAGTGTACATACTTTATAGCTAATCATTTACAAGTAATAGTTTAAGTTTCTAGAAATCTCTTCTATTTGAGATCTAGTTTGGTTAATGGCTACCATATCATCTCTCAACTGTTGTCACTCAAGAAAACCTAAGGTGTTATATAGAAGTGTAAGTTCTTTTTGTTAATACCTTCAAAAAGGTCTTATATGTTAAAAAACCTTAGAAGATTACTTGTTTTTGCAAAAAAAATTTTTTGGCATAATAGTACTATCAATACTAGTTCTTTTGTAAATTCCTTCTTCAACTCTTTAAGTACTTTCTCCTGCTTCTCTATCCAGTCCCACTTCTGATTCTTCTTTGCCAATTTATATAATGGTCTGACTATTACTACAAAATTCTTAATGAGCTATTAATAATAATTAGCAAGTCCCAAAAATTTCTGTACATCTTTAACTCCTTCTGGAGTCAGCCAGTTTAGTACTTCCAGTTTAGTACTTCCTTTATCTTCTCTTTCTCTATCTTGATTTCTTTTAGTCCTATTACTACTACTATAAATCCTGCTTTTCTAATCTTTTATATGCATTTTTCTGGTTTTATATAAATCATTCTCTAATAACCTCTTCATTACTTCTTCTACTACCTCATTATGCCCTTTCTCTTCTTCTGTTCCCACTATAATGTTATCTATAAAACTCACTACTTCTCTAATATTGATTAAATTCTAAAAAATCTCATTTATTATTACTCAAAACATTACTGGAGAATTTTTGAGTCTAAAGAATATTACAGTTGGTTCAAATAATCCTTTCAGAGTCATGAAAACTATCTTCCACTTATTCCCCTCTTTTATCTGTACATTATTATAACCCTATTATAAGTCTAATTTAGTAAATACTTTTTTTATACCTATGTTTTCTACAATATCTGAAATAAGAGGCAAAGAGTAATTATTCTTAATAGTCCATTCATTTAAATACCTATAGTCCTGAAAAATTTGCTTCTTTCCATCCTTCTTTTCCACAAAAAATACTGGTGCCATTTGAGGTGACTTCAAGAGTCTGATATACTCTTTTCTCAATTATTCTTCAATGAACTCATGTACCTCTTCTCTTTTCTCTCTTGATAATAGGTACATCTTCCTCTTTCTCAGTACAAACCTCTCTTTTGTCTCTATTGCATGATTCCATAACTTTTTTGTCAGGATTCTGTTATGACCTTAAGCTTGGCTCAGGTTGCAACTTAGACAAGAATTGAATGGAGAAGATAGGAAATGAACAATTGGTAAAGCATAGGGATACAGGATAGTATCTACAGCTATATATACCTAGAGACCATGAGGAATATATACAATAGAACATGAAGAAACAAGTAGGAAAACATGAGAAAGTCTCTACTACTACATAAGGTGCTGACTGATTATATATGCAGAAAACATATGGTGCAGCCAATCACAGAGTTATAAAGAAGAAACCCCAATATCTGTTGTTTATGAGTGAACTACCTGTTAGATATAAGGCATTGATTGTAACACATCTTCTTATTTGCTTTTTTCCAAAGATATAGATCTACTTATAAAATCTTTAAGGAACCAATTTCTTGGCCTCTTCTTTAGATTTTGTTGTCTCTTTCTCCTTATCCAAAATTTTCTATTCTTCTACTATCTTCTTCATTGCTGTTATTTTCTCCTTTTCTTCTTACTTTTTTCTCTTTTCTCTTCTTTTTTTTATTTCTACTATACTGACTTCCTCTGCTTCAGTCTCCATTGCTTACCACACTCTTCTAGACACCTTATCATCTTCAATTTTCTAGTCAATTTCAGAATTGTGGTGAGTGAGCAAGCTACAGCATTCTCAAAATCATACTCCACTTCTGTTTTCTGATTATATCAATCTCCATCCATAGTATGTAAGTCTTACCTAAATACAAACCTTGCCTACTATTGTAGGTATACTACAACTACATTTGTTCTTTCTACTTCTTTTATTAGGATAGGCCTTATCAGCATTCACTATTGAACCTTCTGCCTTCTTGGCCAAACTTAAGGCTATATCAACTATTACTATTGTATCCCCAATATATTTGTTCTTAGTACCAAAGACCTGGTTTCTCTCCTATTCCTTGATCTTTCTTTCTCTTTTCTACTCTCTTTCTAGTACCTATCCAAGTTTATCACTCTCTTATATTACTGCTCAATGTTTTTAGGGGAGTATTCTGATTTTATCAGTTTTTGCCTAATTATCCTATTCATACCTTGTTTGAATTCTTTTACTAATAGTTTTCCTTTATATCTGTTATCTTTTGCTACTCTTTTAAATTCTTACACAAACTCTTCTGTTGTTTTATTCTCCTGCTCTACTATCTTTAGTTTTGCTATCTTTATTGTTTCATCATTATCTCCACCAAATTCTTCTTCTAAGTCTGATAAAAACTCTCCCATAGTTGCATAACTTAAATTTCTATTTTCCAAATTTTCTATTATATTTTTCTTTTAAATATCTATCAATCCTCCTTGTACATACAGTAAGACCCATTGTATCTACTCTTCTACTACTACATTTCTTATCCTCATCCTAATATATAGTCTGTATATTATAAAAAACCCAGAAATTTTGTTTGCAGCTCTGTCAAACATTTATAGCTTAGCTACTTTTATATTTAATCTAACGTTAGATTGGCAAACTACTATTATCTCTCTTTCTCCTAGTTCTACTTGAGTTATTAACACCTATAAGACTACTATCTGCTCTTGTTGCTGTTGAACATATTAACTTATATTATAGTAAATTGGAGATAAATTAGTTGGTATTAGTGATAATAAAAAAGGTGGTAGGGTAGGAGATAATAAAGCATATAAAAGTAGAATAGAACTAGTATTGATCTTTCCCTCTGACTTATACTCAGAACTTAACTCAATCTTGGTAAGTGCTAGTAGGCTCTTTTCATTCTATCTCATACTGTTTACTAACCTAAATACTGCCTTAAGAGAGTATAAACAATTTTGTCTTAAGAAAGATATTCTACTCTAAACAAGATTTGAAGAACACTTGCTGTTCTTCTATATATATAGATTACAAGTGTTATGGGTATTCGGACACTAACAATTTTTATTTTATTTTATTTTATTTTTTCTGATTTTATATTTCTTTTTCTTTTTCTTTTTCTTTAGGACGATGAAGAAGGCACGTGACAAGGAAGTCACATGACATGTCACATGATGTGATGTCATAGGCCTAGAAGGTGGTGGAATAGTCTGGAAGATGACGTCAGGGCACATGGAGTACACATGGTGGCCTTGAGTAAGAAGTGAGACAGACATGAGGATGGAGCATAGACTATAGGGTAGGGTTAGATAGTAGTAGCACGGACCAGGAGACATTTGTATAAATAGGACTCTAATTAAGA
>Ga0157364_1003248_pt1 | contig 15721 bp, 8 predicted proteins | sample AttsexASBM2_FD_111476 | JGI IMG/M metagenome (GOLD analysis project Ga0157364, IMG submission 111476) | Fungus gardens microbial communities from leaf cutter ant in Ribeirão Preto, State of São Paulo, Brazil - Atta sexdens ASBM2 | ecosystem: Host-associated > Fungi > Mycelium > Unclassified ...
GCTCGCGATTCGTGACGAATTCGATTTTGTTGCTCCTCCCCCAAGCTTTGAAAATCACCTCTACGAACCTAGAGTCAGCACACTATCTATAAATTGTTAATTCTCGAAATATCTCGACTGATTCTCTGATTTTGTTACTCGCGATTCTCGACGAGAGGGAAGAATTAACATTTTATAGATATGCTCGGGGTGCCTAGAGGTGGTTTGCAAGGTTCGTGGATGAAGCAACAAAATCGGGAATAGAGTAACAAATTAGCAACGAAATAGCAAATTTTCTGTGCAACTTTTATTGTGCTGAAGCTTAATATAGACATGTAAAATCTCACTCTTAAAGATTGGAAATTGAGTTCTTTTTCAAGACTGGTTTAATTTCCACAATTTAGAGTGAGATTCCTCTCCTAAGAATTTAGAGAATAAAAATTACTGTATCAATCATCAAAAATAAACTAACTTAATTTTATAATGTCCGTCCGCCAAATAGCACTTGTGTCATTCTTAAGGTTCAAAGAGATTACATCTTCTAAAAAAATAACTCAAACATATTGAGTTGAGTCATTTTTATAAATAAAAAGGAAAACTTTTATGGAAAACAGAATTAACAAAACAGAATTAAAATTAAGAATTTTTTGATGATCACAGTTTGAAAAAAAAATTGTTTTATTTTGAATTTTGGAAAAAGCTGCCGAATGCATACTCGTTGCCTAAATCGTATCTCATCAATATTTTTTATATCACTTAATACAAGCAACATTCAGTAATAAAAATATAAAATAAATGATAAATATATGGATGAGTAATATATAGATAGAAATTTAATAGATTACATCTTTTATAAATATTAGCAGCATTTTAAAAAATCAAATACATCTGATATCAATTAATTTTTTATCCATTTGTATAATAATGTAATCATTCAAATTTGTTTTAAATTTTCGTAGTTTCTTAAAAAAAGAGTTATTGTAAAATATTTTAATTTTTGTGCATACATATGTTTGTAATTATTATAAGGATTAAATCAATATCTTTTTTTTTATAAAATCTATTAAGTTTCCTAAATCATACAGAAGATAAAACTGATAATTGACAATAAAATTAATAATAGATGTGAAAAATATCAATTGCAAAAATAAATTTAAATTAGTTTTACTTCTTGTTTTTTCATTACTTATGTAATCATTATTAAATACTCAATTTTTTCGATAAATTATTAAAATTAGATATTAGTTAATTATTACGTATTAATAAACGATTTCTTTTGTTAATCTTATATTTAAATAATTGTATAAAAATAATTTGTTTCATTCATAAGTTCAATACTTTCAAAGAAGACACAATTTAAAAGATTTACAGATATAATTTAAATGACCAGCTGCTTAAATCGTATATTTTGCAGTATGTTACTCAGAGCTTAACTTATGACAAATTAATTTGTTGATGAAAAGTTAAACATGTAATAAATTGCCGAAATATCGAGCTACATTTCCAATATTTATTTGCATACAAATCAGTACAGAAATAAATATTGGAAATTTCAATTTCAAATAGAAAATACAATAAAAAAAAGCTTAAGTGGTAATACACATAATGGTTAACACATTCGGCCACTTTCCCGTAGTTATGTTAGTTCATTAAGGTAAATAAAAACTGTTAGTGATATTTCGAGTGTCATCTTTGAGGAATTATTCCAAATTACTTGTTATATAACTATCGTATAATTTTATAAAAAAATCAAAATCGATATTTAAAAAAGTGATTTTTTAAGATTTTTCTACGATTAATTTCTTGCGATTATAAAACGAAAATATGATATCTAATAATGACATTCAGTCATGTTTTTAAGAATATATTCTTTTTGTCAATAATTTTCTGTTAAATTAAAAAATAGTTTTTTCTTTTCTGAAAAGCTCAATCTTTTTAATTGTGTTATTTTTGAAATAAGAGAAAAATATTATTAATTATCACTAATTTACTGTTGATTCTCACTTATATTAATTATAAAGAATGCCAATACGCGCGCACGCGCGTAAACAGAATTATATCCATAATAGAATAGAATTACATCCATAATTGTTCGATGGTAACCCTTCTTGTGATTTATATAGGATTAATCAGAGATTCAAGGATCTCCTAAACAAATAAAAGACCCTAACTTACACGAGGGAAATTTCATTTCCAGTCTTTGTGGAACTTATAGATAGCCGATTTGCTCGAACGCATAAATAAGAAATGAGACACATGACGGCGCATTTATCCAGCGAGCAAAAAAATATGCTCGTCTAGCGCGCGCGCGTGCACGACGAAAATTTATCGAAAGCCGTTCTGACGGAACTATTCGTTCCCGGAAGTGGTCGGAAACTAGTTCGACATTCAATTTCTCTCCACGAGACGATTTGTCCATCACCGCCGTCGACCGAGGTGCGACCTCGGGATTCCATATCGTACCCAACGACTCGCATCCGTCAGATAAGTTTCGTTTTCAATCCCTCCAATCTTTCCCTTGTCCTTTCTTTCTCTCTCCTTTCACATGAAAACTAAATACGAAGTATAAGCGAGCTTCAAAAGCTTAAACTGCGGAAGAGCGGATGAGAAGTTAGCTGCTTCTCGCTTAACTAGATATGAATCTGATGACATTCACGCGAATATCGCAAAAAGTTCGTTCTAAAGTTTTTCGTTTTATTATTGTGTGTACAATAGCCTCTATCATTCCAACTGAGTGTTTCAATCAGTTGGCCAAAAAGGAGTCTGTATAAGACTCTCCGTTATATACGTTGCTTATTGTTGAACGATGCTCTGAAATTAACTGGAAACTATAGTCTACTCGTTGGTGAATGACAAAATATTGTTTCTTCTTTTTTCTCTATTACACGTCGAAAAATTTCTCCACCATCACCTCGGAGATTGCTAGGGTGGATTAAAAAAAAAAGAGCACACGACAGTTCTGATTAAGGCGCTTTTTGCGAGACCTGCACGACGAACAATAATTTTCGTCCAGCCAATTTCGGAGAGAATCTCCATTGTAATCGGCGGTAGTGCGATGCTGTTCATAAATCATGACCGAACAAACGATTTGTAATCCGTACCCACGTACCGACGGACATTGCAAATCTATCGATCAATGATGCCGCGATAGCGATTCGTGTTTTAATTCTGACATGAATATGAGATCAAACTGAATTTGTGGAAAAGTATCAAATTTTAAAAATGTTTCGTTAATAATTATTCTCCAGTGATAATTACTCATAATTTAAAATAAATTATCGATAATTTACATATTTTTTGTTAATGTTATTTCGATCTTCTGAACAAATGTCTGTTTTGTTCACGAAATATGCTTGTTACCGAATATCTCTAGTATATGTATATTTGTACGTACGCTCGTTTATAATATTTATAAGGCGTCATCGTATCTCTAATAGGAGTGTATGATATTTTCATGCCAGACACTCGGATTTACCGTAATGCATGCGTTCTGTATACGCGCGCGCGCGCGCTCTTTCGGCGATGGAGAATCGATTGGACACCATCGTCTCGCCTCCTGCAAGTCATACTAAATATATAGCAAATATAGCGAGTCGAAATTCGAAGCTAGGATGGCGGAAAATATGCAACGGGAAAACTAAGAATCGGCAGAAAATTTTAATTAAAATCCCGAATCTGGGTTAAAAGAAATTTAATTAAAAACAAGAAAAGTAGAAATCAAACGTTATAAACGGCCTCGCGAATCGCAATTTACTCCCAGTTATTTATTTATATTTACTTCTTACGGTAACGCGACTCGCAATGGTATTAAATCCGCTGACGCGTTCGACGCGCGACAAGTACGAACGGGAAATATAAACGCGTCTAGTTAATGAGCTATCGATTCGAACGAGAGAAAGAGAGACAGAGAGAGAGAGAGAGAGAGGAAGGGAGGGAGAGGGGGGAGAGGGGAGAGAGAGAGAGAGAGAGAGAGGATAGATACCGTTTTGCGATTTTATATGCACGGCAATGTGTCAGCGATCAATCATAATTACGGGATCGTTTGCCGATGCGTGTGCCGCGAAATATCATTGCGAGAGTTCATCGAGCGAGATATTACGAGCGCGTCCGTGGAACCTTCGCAAGAATGTAACCAGTCGGTATGACAAATCGTCTACATGCCATGCGCAAATCCAATTTTACGAAGCACGATCCCGGTGGATGGAAGTGCATCGGCAACGTCGAGGGACACCACGCAATACGCTCGGTCTCAGGCATGACGGCGGCTGAATTCCGCCGGGAGTGCAAGCTTTTGGCGACTTAGCCTGGTCGCCCTTGGTTGATGGTAAGGGGGATGTATAGCGGAGAAGTCAGGAGGGTAGGCATGAGATACCCTCTCGAGGACGGGAAGCGCGTTTCAAGCTAGCGATGGGAACAAGACGAGACGGATACCAAACTCGATCACCAAAGGATACGACAAACAATGTTCGAGACGTTGCTCGATCTGCGCGCGAGTGTTTTATGAACCTGTAAATCCCGGAATTTCGGCAATCTCGAAAATCACGCGGGGAATATTGACAGTGCGAGAAGTCGTCCGAAAGAGTCTTTTGATTCTATCATTCTTTCTGACAGCGTCGAAAATTCCGGCGACTTTTGAAAAGTTGGGAAATGTCCAACGTCAAGTAGGACTTTGACGATCTTCGATCGCCGAAGTTTGTTGACATTAGCTGCAGAATTCGGGAGAGTGCCCGTCGCTATTGAAAACTTCATAGTTAACGGCGCGGATGAAAAATCGCGAACGCACCGTCTGGAATCTTGAATCTGCGCTTGGCAGTCGATGGTATTCTTACACCATCACTGCCGGTGGTACAATCTCAACTTCTCGTCGTCCTTCGAGGATTTTATGAAAAAGAATCATATGAAAAACGGAAGTAACGTTGAGCATCGATGAGGACGGCATGCAAAATATGCAAAATGTGCGTTTCTACAAATAAACTATCGTTTTCTACGGTTCCATTTGACTTTGCGAATAACTGCCCCTTGACTACTGTGACTTATGTATCGCTCAGCAATAATTCTTCTCCCGGACTGACCGCTCGCCCACGTCGTGTGAAGGTTAATGGTTAGATGCTCTTATGCAATTTGAGTTAATAATTAAGAGTCTTCAAGAACAAAGACGTCAAAATATAAATCAAGCATGGCAACAATTGCCATCTTTGTAACGTGAGAAAATATAGTAAAACGATAAACATCATCCCAATTGTGTTTAAATCCGGAAATGCAGCAGGAGTCTAACAATGCCGAATAAGATAAAAGAAGATGGCTGCTACCACACAATTGTTACAAAGAAAACACGAATAAAAATACTATGAAGAAAAAAAAACATGAAAAAAAATGGCAATGTTCCGTAAAAAAAGAAATAAATACGTCTATTTTCGCTCGCAAATCTCCCAATTGTAAAGGCATAGGACGGCGAGCTTTGTCGCATCGTTTTGCGCTCGTTTTCGTATGCGACGAGGCAAGGTTGTATACAGTTAGGTAATAACTACGAATGCATGCCTTATCCTGGCGGTGAGTACTTAATGTAAATGATTTTGCCAAGTTTCACGGGACAAAGGGCGTAGTTTCCAAACTCACACGCCGACAACAGCCGCGTGGAAGTTTCTCTGAATTTTAATGAAAAATGGAACGGGTATCGCGCACGCTGGCCGTATTTGCGTTACGGATGCTGGTGGCGACGGTAGTGTTGGAGGTCGCGATAGCTGGTGGCGGTATGGCGATGTGATGCTGGTAGGGAGAAGACGCGCAGAAAATAAACATGATTCTAGTTCGGTAAATTGTTTGGAATTATCGCGTATTATCAATTAACCTCTGCGCATCGTGTACACATTATTCGTAATGTAATACCTCATGGAAAAAGGATGGATAATGTCTCTTTTACGGAATGCAGGGTCGATGTTTGCGTCGGGATCGCAACGCACGCCGCACGTGCCGCACTACGTATTCTCCCGAGATTTTATTTCGTACATTCGCGGGGATTCGGATCTCCGTACTATACGGGGTCTTTCACAAAAGTGCTAGCAGAATGGAATAAAATCTCGTGGAATATTCGGCGTATGCGGTATTCACGAATTTTCAGAAATAAATTTTACGAGGACTTATAGTTGACTGCGAAACAATTAGCGCTATTACATTGCGTTCCACATAGTTTTCAACGAGGTTTTCAGTTTCTACAAAGTTTTTTACCTTTGCATCTTTGCACATTCATGTGTGTTTACAATAATAGTTGTTATGCTTTAAATAATAATTTTATATTGTTTCTTTACTTCCAGAGTAACACAACGGCTCAAAAAATTAAATTTTTCGGAAAAAAAATTATTTTTCAACTTGACAGGAAATTATAGATTAATCAAATGATATCGGCAAAAAGAACATTTTACTTAGAACGTTATTCTTAGAAACATTATCTTTCAAATATAATTTTTCTCACTTTTATTTTACAACTCTTAAAAAAATTCTTGAATTATAATGATTTTGAGATCCTACAAAATAACAAATCCAAAATAATTCATTAAAAGTAACGAAATATCAAAATTTATATTTGTCTGACCAACTAACAAAATTAAATTTAAAATAAAATAATTTCTTCTTAAATTTTGATCACATAAATTGTCTTAAATGTTTTCTTTAGAAGAAACTCCGTTTTTATTTACAAAAACGACACAACTGAAAATGTTTTCAATTCTTGTAGAAGATATTATTGATCTCTTTGAAAACTTTAAAAATAATACAAGTGCTATTTGGTGGACGGACTGTGAAGTGGAATTAGTTTACAACATTAAATGAAAATAGATCGAGAAATGTACAACACAAATAAGTGAAGAAAGTTATATTCGGTCAAAGCAGTAGATTCTTAATGTCTAATAATACTTTCTTGTGTAAATTTTTACAGTTCAAATAAACTGCTCATCAATTATTTGTCGCTCGCACGAAAGGGAAACTGAGGTACGAATCTCGGTATGATATTTTTTTCAATAAGTTATTTACAGTGGTTTAAAGATATTTATCAGCATCAGTACTATTATTACTTGCCAATTTAATTTGCTTTTATTACGCATTCCAGCTTCGTTCTAGTTTGTATTTCAACATATATATATATAAAATTTGCGCGCAGTTTGTTTGAATTATAAAAATGTATTAAGTACTAAGACTTCGTCTTAATTGAATATAGTCCTTTTCACTCACATTTATGTTTAAGTTAGTTTACTTTTGGCGATTGATAGAATGATCTTTATCTAATTCATTCATGATAACTTGAAAATTACATTTTTCTACTTGTGTCACTTTTGAAATAAGAGAATATTAGGAATATCTATGTCAGAGAATATAAAGGTAAAGAGTAAAAAATAAAATAGTAAAGAGTACACTTGGTTTAAGCTTGTATAAGCACAAAACATTTGATATAATGGTATAAAACGTTGTCAAATAACATATGAGAGGATGCTTACACGCGTGCGTAACAACTGTATAACGTGTGCAATCATAACAAGGCTGTCGCTCGGAAATCGACCGGCGCGCAAGCATAAATCCAGTTTGCGTAAAAGGAACGTAAATCGTTTTAAAGCGCGCAATTTAACAGTCGGTTTATACGAGCGAGGTATGTTTCAAAGGCAGACGTACGACCATCCCGTTTGTTCTCGGTTAAATCGCGCTCGCAATCAGTCGCCGCAATCGTCGCGATCGACGACGAATTATGGTCGCGCCGGCCCTGCGACATGAAACTCGGAGGGTGGCGGCAATTACACCCCGCAGGGCCGCACTAGTTCGAGGATACATCTGCCCTTTCTTTCCCCGTGGCCGATGAAATTATGTGTGTAATAGATGTGCACACGTTCGCAACTATCGTGACAAAACAATGAATTTCGATGAAAGAATTACGGACAATTGTCTCATATTTAACCCGGGAACAATCATCTATAAGTTTCTTTGCATAAACTACTACTCAGAGTGATTTTACATCTCTTCAATTATATATTATTAATAAAAACTATAAATTATATATTATTAATTAATAAAAACACTATTATTATTTATACATTGTATATTATTGATTGTTTTACAATTTATTACATTTAGTATTTGAAATCATTATATTTTATGGAAAGTATGATTTTGCTGAAGTATTTACAATAATTTAGATTCTGTTCCTGAAATAATTTTATCGAATCGTCAAAAAAATTATGTAGGATGTTGAAGCACGATGAACAATGTAAAAAGTTTTGACATTCTAGCTTAATTATCTTGATTGTTCAATAAAATAATTTTTCAAATCTGTAACTAAATTTTTTAATAAAAAATATTTTAATAAAAAAACTTTCTATATACAGGTTTACTTAATATTTTTTAAAACAGTAAGGAAAGAAATAAAAACAATAGGTATGAATTCTCAATCATCAATAAAGATCAATAAAGATAGTTACTATGATTGAGCTTCGTTTTCTTGCTATTGAGGTGTAAAAATTATCCCAGAATTATTTAAATGGAGAAATGAATTTGCTGATTTGCTGAAGTATTTAAAAATTTAGTTAGATATAGATTTGAAAATAATTTTGTTGAATTATCAAAGTAATTATGTAGGACGCTTGAACTTGAATTAAAACTTTTTACTGTATTGTTTATTATTTTTGAGCGTACTAAATAATTATTTTAATGATACAATAAAAGTTATTATCTACTATATCTATTTAAATTTTTAAATACTTTAGCAAAATCATTCCTTTTATATTGATATAATGATCTCACATACTAATAAATTATAGATCAATCAATTATATATACATTATTAATAATAATTATTAAAAATTTAAATTAAAAATTTAAATTTTTAATTATAATTAAAAATAATAATTTTTCGATACAAGATTTATCAAAATCAGTTTCAAAAAGTTTGCATACGTTGGTTCGTATTTAAAAAAGTATTTTGTGGCATTTAAAAAATATTATAATTAAGGAATTTATTTGAAAATATTAATTTTTATGTGCAAATGTTTGAATTTTAAATGTCATATTCGAAATGTCATTTTTTTTGTCGATAACCGAATCGATAATACTTTCAACTAATTGTTATTTAAAAAAATTGTATTATTGCTACCATGTTATTTCTAATTGTTTTCAACGTAAAAAAATTCATGCGGAATAAAAAAGAAAGACTACGCTGCCGTATGAATTCCATCCTTGTGCAAATATCCGCATCAAATATTGTATCGAACGTGAGAAAACATGATAGCACGCCGATTCCAATCTAATGTTTCACGCCATTTATTGGATAACTGAGAATCGTTCATTTAACCGAGACACGATAGCAAGATTCGCTTCCATCATGTCCGTTTGAATATAATCGTTAAGTTGTACAATTAATCACTTCGCGAGAGAGAAATGCAAGAAAATACAGGAAATGGCGCGAAGAGAACTTTCGTTACTCTCATTCATCATCACAATTGATTATTACACTCACTCCTTTGTTTTCAGAACGTTCTCTTCGCAACGACTAATTGTCTTTATAGTTCTCGTATACCCCTTTGAAGTCAGGACGACTATACACTATATTTGATATGGCAAGTGTAGAGAAAATGAAAATGCTCAACCAAAAGAGATTCTAATTTACAATAATTATTTTAGTAATTTAAGTGTATATAAATTTAAACACAGACAATTTCAAATGGGTAAATAATGAAATAAAATCTACGCTGGCAATTTTTTGAAAACAATAATTATTACAATGTGTACAATGTGTACAAGAGAAAAATCAAATTTGTACAAATTGATGCAGCCCGATGAGTGATGCGAAATTGTAAAATCACAGTAAAAATACAGAATTCTGGTATGAATTATTATTTTCAAATATCCTTGGGATTATCTCCGTTTTAAGAAAGATGTCGAAAATATGGCAAATGCTTGCGCAAATTTCGAACTGAAAGCGTTGGTATCCAGGTACTTACCTTGTCACTGTAAATTACGCAGCAGGAGATTTGCAACACAGATTCGCAACGCAACGTCGACGCCGGGCCTACAGCAGCCTCCGGTCTTGGCCTGACCTCGTTTCTTGGAGCGTCCATCGTTCATCTCACTTCACTCACTCGCGACGCGAGTGAACATTTTGAGCAGTCCATTCACGTACATATCGGGATAGCGTACGAAATATTCTCGCGCTTTGTTTCTACGGTTAAGGCTTCGATTACAGTGGATGTCTGTTCTGATGAACTTTTGTTCTGACGAATATGTCAGAACAAACAAGCAAGAGCATTTTTTCTATCAGAGTTACACTGTATGTGTACAGTTCATCAGATGTCGCACGAACAAGTTTGTCATTTAAACGAGTTTGTTTCTCTGTCCACATTCGTGCGACTGTTGAAATGGAAATTGAAAGACTATCAATGTTTAGTGTTTGAAAAAATTAGCCTGTGGGTATAAAAATACTTATCATAAGAGATCTTGTGAAAAGTAGAAGATTAGTAAAAAAAATATTTTCCATTTCTTTCTCCTGAAACAAACATTTTATTCATGTATTCAATACTCACAAGTAAAATTTTTAATAATATACTTTTCAAGAAGAGAGAGATGAATTATCTTAAAATTCGGAATTTTGATATTATAACAAGAATACTATTTACAAGATATTTACAAGAATATTATTTCAGAATACATTTACAATAAGTACCTCTTTTTAATGAACACGAATTCGTCAAAACAAAAGGGTGCTTTTCCATTGTTTAATACATCTTGACACAAACGTATACAGGAATTATGTACAAACCGAGGTGCAAATTCAGACAACATGCATGTTAAATAAAAAACAACATAAAAACACAGGTCTCAGGTTTCAGCATATTACAGCAACATTGCAAATATTGCAGTGTTACTACAAGTTTCTGTGCTGTACGAGCGTTTTTTAGAACATATATATCTGAAACATATCTAAAAGACATAATATAAACCCATTTTCTAGATATGCGTGTTGTCTAGAAAGTACAGCGTTGTGCGCAATTCAATTAGAATAAAATGTGTACTGATATGTAGCACCAGATAATACATCAGATAAAATTAGGTTTATTTTTCATACCATGCCTATGTATTTTAGTATTTTACAATATTTTTTAAATCAATGATGGTGATGGAAACTGCATTTCCATTTCTCTCGCGTTTTCATAAGTCGCGGTTATTAATAACACAAGCTCACAAAAAAAATACCCTGTCCTGAAGCGAAGACCCAGCTGTTCTTATGTATTTTGAGTCGCTGAATACGAATCTGACATCAAATTAGGACCATCCAGGGCAAATTTTCAATTTCTAGAGTGAAAAAATGACCCATTTTTCTCATTTTTGACTCATTTTTTCGCTCTTGAAAATTTGTCCTGGATGGTTCTATTTTTATGTCAGATTCGTATTCAGCGACTCAAAATACATAAGAATAGCTGGATCTCCACTCCAGCACAGGTACTTTTTTTTTGTGTATCTGTGTAATCAAGGAACATACCAAGTAGAGGAAACCAAAATGATGTATTTTAATATCAAAATGATGATTTTTTTTGTTACTTTGACTATTTATTCACTTTATCAAAATAAAATCATTTTGATTATTTTTTTACCTTTATGGATTTCTTGAGAACTATTCAATTATCACTGAAAAACGTACTTACACAGTCAACAGTTAATTATAGTTAATTATAGTTGCTTTCAGGTTGAAGATGGATATAATATGGATATAATATGATAATATCGATAATTAAGTATTGGAACGCAATTTGTGTACGAAAGTGTCTAGGAATATTACAAATGGAAAGCTCCCAAAGAGTTCGTTATTTAATTCACTGTAACCGTAGACTAATCTCGCGGCTGCGCGATCTTGCGATTCCGAGAATCCGAGTTGTTTACGTTGCGATGGGCCAATTTTCTAACGGCCGTGTGTCGTCTGTTTATCTATTCGCCCCGAGAATGGATAATGCAAACGAACGATCGTAAATGCCCCTCAATTGACACGTTACAATGCGGCGCGTCGCCCAACAGTCCATCCAATCGCACTCTCCCCGATTATATTAGGCACGCGACGGACGCGGAAATAACGGCGCACAGGGAGGAGAGGAAGGGGGGCAGCCATTACTTACGCGGAAGTTTTGACGCGAGCGCGTCGGGTAATACTGTGCGTGGTATTAATCAACGGTTCCCTGCTCGGATGATTAGCACGCCAAGGCAATATCTCATTCGGCACTCCGATATGACTGATATTCGCACGCACGTCAGTTTGATTATCAAAACAAAAGGGTTCTTTACTCACGAAAGCGGAGTGAAGTCGTTCCGACGCGTCGCGATTACACTCTGACAATCAGAAAATATCATTCTGTTGCTAAAAAGTGAATACTCGATTTACTTTCTATTTACCTTTAGATTCATCGAATCTGTTTGTGAATGCAGATAAATGAAACGAATGTACGACCGAGTTCGAAACTGATCTATCTGACATTGGTCGCGAAATAAAAGTATCATGGCGGTCACATGCAGTCCGCTTTACATAAAATGCGGGTCGCGCTTGTTGCGTCAGCCAATCCCGAAGTGGCGCTTTTGAAATTGACGCATCGGATTGGTTGAACGTGTCTCGCGTTTTTGCGTCTTACATAGATCGGGCTTAACACGCGATCGTTGCGCATTTGTTTCTCGCGAGTTTCGAACGGCGGACAAATTGTTCGGTACAGTGAAAAATGTTGTAAATTTACGCGTGATGTGTCTACTTGTGCGTATCCGTTTCAATACGAATAGCGTTTGAAAACTGTCCAACTGTTAACTGCGCTATCGTTCTTGAAGATAAATATAGACCGGACGGCCTATCTCGAAATAAGAACGGACTGTAAATACCGCCGATAATTCGTTAGTGATCGAAGACCGCCATGACAATCGATCTATATCGGATAACACGGAGTGAAACGCGATGAGTGAAATTCGATCATTTCGCACATTTCGAATTCACATTTTATCAAAATGCTCGTTATCGAATCAGCGAAATGCATAAAATTAGTCGCGTTATCAGCGTCGAGCGCGCACGAGTCGCGTCGGTAGATGAGATCGAGATTATAAGTAAGTCAAGTGTTACTTGTTCTCGGAAACGTGGTACGACTTCGCTCCCTAGTTTCTCGTACACGAGGAGAGAGAGCTGTGTGTAACCGCGTATACCTCCCCTCCTCCTTTCCCCTTCAGAATAGCTCGATCCGTGCGGCCCTGGGACCACGACACCGCCTATCGCGTGAGGCACAGTATACGCGCGCGTCGTCGCCTTTGTGTATATATCGCGCCGTCTCACTCGCACTCGCGCTGCGCCGCTCCCTCCGTCTCGCTCTTGCTCCGACACACTCACACGTATGCACGCATACTCTTTCTCTCTCTCTTTCTCCCCACCAGTCGGCTGCCGTAACGCCGCGAGCCGTTGACTCGGCGTAGTACCATCGGTATCGCGACGCGGCGCTCTCAGTCGTGCTCCTGCCGTGGCGCCATCACGTCGTTCGGTCGAATCTGTGTTCCGTGTGGCGCGGATCGGATCTACAGTTCGCTCTCCGCAGCTCATCGTGTTACTTCAAGGTGGACGGCGCCTTTCTGTCTCTTACGTGTATCGTGTGCGGGTGTATGTACCAGAGCAGCGTGTTCCTTTCGATCGTGAGATCTGACTCGCGTACTCGCGTGAATCGGCGCGCCTTACGCGAACGTGCCGGACAGCAGAGTGTAGAGAGTAGAAGAGAAACAGTGACGCCCCGCCGAAAGTGCTCCGAAATTTACTCCGCGAGTCTTTATCGTCCCGTGGGTAGACGACGTAGTGTAAACTTGTATATAGTGTATACGGCGCGCGCGGCCAACTCAAAGCGGACGAGCGCGCGACACATGAGGAGGAGGCGAACTCGCGGCGCGAGTTCGGACGAAGAGGAGAAGCAGCCAGCGGCCACCAGTATAAATCTCCTACGGGGAATGCAGCTTCGGGATCGTCGCCTACGGCCGCGGACGGCCGCCACGCTTCGAGAGACATGACGCGATGATCGTCGAGGCACCTGGTGCATCCGCCCTGATCGCCGCACCACCACGCCGCCGACGCCGCCGTCGCCGCCGCTCGCGTCCTCTCCTCTCTCTCTCTCTTTCTCTCTTCTCTCTCTCTCTCTCTCTCTCTTGTTCTCTCGCGCCCCGTGTGTGTATCGTGCACCGCCCGTAGCACCGGCCCCTGCAGAGTGTGACGGATAAGTTTCTCGTCGTGATAACGCGCCAGCCAAAACGGAAATCATGGGTGATGTGCACGGGCTTCTTCTAATTAGTGACCTCGGCCAGGAGGATACCGCCTGGGACGACGTCGGGACATCGGCAACCGTCAACATTGCCACGCTCCGCGGGGTGAGTCTCTCTCTCTCTCTTTCTCTTTCTTTTTCTCGTAACTGTTTTTTTAAATAATTAATTATGATAATTCCATCTGGATGGCCTTGTCGCAATGTTATGAACGAACAAATGCGTTTCTGCCCCGCGCGAAGAATTCGAAGGACGCGCCCCTTCGCGCGAAATGTTTACGTTGCAATCCGACACTTTTTACGCAGAACTTTCGTTAACACGAGAATTACACGCTCTTTTCCTATTCATTCGAGAGCGAATATGGATCGTTATTTTATGTGATTACTCTCTTTTCTCTTTCGTAATATTTGATTTTATGATAAGAAATTTCTGTGGAGATACGTACACACACGCGTGTTGTATCTCTATTTTGAATAAAATCTTTTAAGGAACGTTGTTCCTTTATAACGTTTGGTTTTATATTAGAAAGTTTCTTCTAGGAGAAATATATTGTACATGCGTATATCTTTATTTGGAATGAAAGAAATAATGTAATAAATTACTTTGTAGGAATAATGTATCAAATTACTGCTCGTCAATATGATTTCGAGAGGATTCGATGAAAAGAGATGGCAACGATAATATCATTAATGACAATGATATACAGTGGATTTATTTATTACTTACGCGGGATGCTCTATATTAATTCATTTGAGTTTCGAATATTATTGATCGCGTACAACAAATTCAACGTTTTCTGTAAACAATTAAATACGAAAAGCTAATGACAATTATCACAGTGATAACATTTGTAAATTGAATGTTTCCATTTCTTCTTTGCGCAATGTTTTTATTCCAATTGGATATATAACAACAACATTATTTAATTATTTTACCTGATTAATTATAGAAGTCGTTTGTGAACGTAACGAATATATAACGTTAGCTGTTCGAGAAAATGTAGATATATGTAATTGGTGTTCTGTATTTGTACTTCAGTATTTTTTGATGATTAAAGGTTTTCTCCAAGATGTTTATAGAGTAGTTTAATATAACAAAAAATTCCATTTTGTGTCCCTTCTGCGCACAGTGGAAGAAATTCCTGTTTTTTATTTTTTTTTTTGACCATTGAATCTAAAACGCTGCGCATGGAGAAAATTTCCTATTAGAAATAGGAATAAATATTAAATGTTAGAGGAATTAAAATGTTAGAAACAGAGATTGAATATACATACACTGAGAAAAAATGTACTAAATTTTAATAAACATTTAATAAACACTAAAAATGATAATTAAATGACATTAATGGTTCTTATAATATATGTTTATATTTTGTTACACACACACACACACACACACACACACACACACACACACACACACACACACACACACACACACACACACACACACA
>Ga0157364_1003249_pt1 | contig 15721 bp, 8 predicted proteins | sample AttsexASBM2_FD_111476 | JGI IMG/M metagenome (GOLD analysis project Ga0157364, IMG submission 111476) | Fungus gardens microbial communities from leaf cutter ant in Ribeirão Preto, State of São Paulo, Brazil - Atta sexdens ASBM2 | ecosystem: Host-associated > Fungi > Mycelium > Unclassified ...
CGTCATGCAATTACTCGCGCGAGCTTCTTTTATGCAATATATTACCCGACAATGTCATAACTGTAGATAACAACCTTGATATTTCGATTTAAAAAAATAATTTCATTATATCAAGTGACACATCAGGTGACACGGTAATGCCTCGGTTGTCAAGTGCATATTTTATATATTTTTAATATATTAAAGGTTATATATTAAATAATAAATATTAAATTCAATTTATATATTAAATAATAAATATTAAATTTAATTTATATATTAAATAATAAATTTAATATATTAAAGGTTAAGTCAAATAAATGTATATGTTGAATTTGTACAAATAATGAAACAATCCGAATTTTATTTTTTATGTACAATATAGCTAGTATAAATTATTATAAATATTTATGTGAATTATCTGTAATGTTATCTAGTTTCTAAAGATATTAAGTCTTATATCTGAACAGTTTCTTGTACTGTGTCTCAAAGCAATAATTCCTGCGGAGTTATAATTTCTATCCTTATCAAAACTTTTTCTATAAAATGATAAAGTAAAATCCTTTTCGAAAATAATAAATCTCAAAGTGAAAATTTTTGCGGAGTATGTATTTCTATTCTTATAAAAAAATTTTATTTTAATAATAAAGTAATTCAAAAAAATTTTTTTAATAATAAAGTTCGAATAATAAAATAAAATTCTGTTATAAAAATAATAAGTAAAAATCCTTTTTTTTTTTAAATTTGTTCGATGCAATATTGGTGATTGTATCTTTTGGTGGTGAAATTTTGAAACGAGCTGTAGCGTCGATGGTAAGCTCGTTTTCAAGGTATTGACCATCGAACATCGCCTAGTGACTTGATAACACCATGACTTATCATCGAGGCTGGTGAGATGTAAACAGAGAAAGAAGAGAGAGAGAGAGAGAGAGAGAGAGAGAGAGAGAGAGAGAGGTACGACATGAGTAAAATCGAGATGAATAGACGCTCGTTAAATTTGTGATTGCTGCCGGCTGCGGTAAATTATACGCCAGAGTAATAATTCTCGTAAAGTGAACTCAAGCAAAACCGACTGGCAAATCTCCCGAGTGCGATAAAAGTTTACCGGCGAAATCTCATGTGATAATAAGTGGAAATATTGTGGGCGCGATAAAAATATGGGTAGAAAATCATCTGCCGGGTGTATAATATTTTACATTTCAGAACTCATATTCTTAATGTTATTCCATATTCTCAATTCTCAACTCTGCAGATATTTTTTTCAGAAACATTCCCTCACGAATCGTCGTAAACCGGATTGAACCATAAATTACTCAAGAATTATATATTGATCTAATTTGGAATATTGGATAATAATTTTTAAATAGCAATATTTTAGAATAAATGAACATAATAATTGCTATTTTATAATAATAATTAGACATTTCCTAAGAATAAATAAATAAATATAATATAATAATAATTGACATTTCTTAATAATAATAGACAAAATGAAATTCCGATTAAAAATTTCAATATTCATTTTTATTTTGCATATATTATTATATATATCGATCGCCATCTCTTTATTAAAAAAAAAAATATATTTTTAAGTACTCAATTTATCACTAATAAATCTGCATTAAGCACGACATTAATTATTAATTTAATACCGTGTGTTATTATTCCGTGTACATTCTGTACGACAAAGAATTAAAGCGGAGGCGTCCCTTCGCGAAAGGGTTGCTGGACGCGAGTACGTCGGGTATCGATCAAAAAGAACCCTCATGCAACTTTGATGAGACTCTCTCGTAGCTCATATAGCGCGTGCAATCGTGTGCAACATGACCGGCGCATCCTCGTGGTAAACTGTCGAGTGTAAAATGATGCGGCCGTCGTCTTGTGTTGTAACTTGATAGATGTAATTGACTGTAAATAGAACACGGCGATAGAGATACTGCCCTATTGTTTCAGCGGCGCCAGAGAATCTCGCGCACGTCGTGCCAATGAAATATTAATGCTTCGAAGTAACATCCAAAGCAGATATAATTGATCATGCAAAAGTAATGTCTCTAAATAGACTATTTGCCTTTGTATATTGCCGAGTCGAAAGGAAATAGCAATTATTATGTTGTTTATTTATGCTAATGTGTTTTGTACAATAAACAATTACCTGAGCTTTTAGTCCTAAGCTGTAAGAAATTGATCAATCGTAGTTGATTATTTTTCTCACATTCGATCATACTTAGTCAATTTTTTATGTTTAAAAAATTTAGGTAATTGTTTATTACAGAAAGTCTATAAGACATTATTATTTAAAAATCAAGATGATAATTTTTTAATATTATAGTGGATAGTATTTAAAATAAAGATGATAATTTTTAGATAGCAACATCTTAGAATAAACGACATAATAATTGTCATTTTCTTTAATAAGCAATGCTGCAAAAAATTATTATTTCTATTCCAATTAGATTCATATATAATTCTTGAATGATTCATGGCTCAATCTAAAGATTTTCAAAACGAAAAGATTTAAATTATTAGTCCTTTAAATGTTATCCTGACATAAGTTGGTTTGTAAAACTGAACATATTTGCTATAATAATATATAATATACTATTTGATATTGAAGTTAATTTGCAATAATAAATTCTCAATATTTTTTATCGTTCATTAAAATCATGACGCACCTCACGTTATATTCGAATGAGATAAACATTTCAAGGATATTGTAAAGTTTCCGCGGAAGTCTGGGCGGAGGATGAATCAAGGAGTACGTAATACGTCAATTGACGTAAACTATACATCAAACTGTAATCAGCTGACAACATTCAATCGGTGTACAAAGTAGGAGAAAAATCGAGACGCGAAGTACGCTTTTTAATCAGGAAAAAGAATTCTCGCGCTCTGCCAGATTTGAAAACGCCTGTAGAGGAAAGTCCTCAGCCTACTTGCATAGTTTCGATCAGAATAACCGATATTATCGCGCAACGTTTAATTACGACGCGGCGATAACTCTTGACAAGCGAACTTCTGCCGTCGTCGAATAGCCAGTTCGCTTGCAGTATCGTGTACCAATTTTCGTTGCATAACGTTGAAGCTGACGATGTACAGAGTAGCTCAGCCTTGACTGGAGGCTTTCACGTTAAATTACGAAGCATAAATTTTGATTGCACACTCGAGAGATTTTTTAATACATTATTTCTCGTTTTCTATGTCGGCATTTAGATCGGAAGTTGTTATATTGATTGTTTGATGTTTTGGCAAATTGAGATAACAAGATTGTGACATCGCAATTTCCTCTACCGGAAAGAAGTTGAATACTGTCAAAAAATGTCCTCCAACTACGAAGGATATCGTGAAGAGAACAAAATATCTAAAAATTTAGCTAGATACAGATCTGAAAATAATTTTGTTGGATTATTTTATTGGATTGATTCTTTCGTATAGATCTGAAAAAATTCTTTGTATCATCAAAATAATTGGGACGTGCAAGCTGGAATGTTAAAATTTTTCGCAGCATTGCTCATCATACTTTCCTACATAATTATTTTAATGATCCAACAAAATTATTTTTAAATTTGCATCTACCTATTTTAATCTATTTTAACAAAACCATTCTTTCCATACAAATACAGATCTAAAAATAATTTTATTGGTCCATCGAAATAATTAAGACATTCAAGCTGCTTGTTGGAATGTCAAAAACATTGCTCATCATACTCGAGCTTCCTACATAATTATTTTGATGCAACAAAATTATTTTCAGATCTATATTTGTCTAAATTTTTAAATAATTCTGCAAAATTGCTTTCTTCGCGAAATATTCTGTACATTGCGATTTGATGTTTTGCTACATAATGTTGTTACAATACTGCAGTTTTGCTGTCGCGATAGTGTCGCGCAACGTATTAAAGACTCGAGGATGAAAGTCGGAGCCGTTGAAGTGGACGGCGATTTGTGTTGCCCAGTGGAATGGAAGGAGCTATAGCCTGGTCGATGATTCTCTACGTGGTGGAGCGTTGATTGTACAACCGGCACTATTGTACAAGTTGCAACGTTCCGTGACAATACGATAAGTATCAGCCCGCCAGTCAAGCCAAGATGATTCTTCGCCGAAAGTCGCAGCACAGCTGCAATTGTCCCTGCCATCAGCACTGCTCGACTAAATGCGCAGGTTTGACTTGCATCGTTAGTACTTACAATCCTCAAAACATATCGTTCACGATGTAGAAACTCGTCGTGTTTTCATAATAACTGGAGTATCATTTACATATAAACTCTTTGTCTTTGGAGTATTGTTCATTTGACGCTGTTTCCTTTTGTTTTCCATGTCTGTATCATTTCACGCAATTTATTAACTCATAATAGGAATTACATGATACATATTTTTTATGTTAATTAAGAGAACATCTGGATCTTTTCCATACAGCACATTGCAATGTTCCAGCAATATTGCGGTAATATCTTTGACGAAAATAAAAATGGGAGTCTAAATCAAATGTAAGTAATAAAAGAGTAAATGAAGTCTTTAAGAAGGGCAAATTGAAACAACGAAACGTAAAAGAGGTGTTTATGCTTTTAGAAGTTTCATTGTTTCTAGTATTCTTTCCTTACATTCGACTTACGTCCGAGTTATTTCCGAGTTTTATTTTCGTCAGAAATTGCAAACATTGCTCCAAGCTTTTTTTTGTGCAGTACGAGTTGACTTAATAAATTTTTTATTATTCATTTCATTTTTTGAAGATTTCTTTAAAATTTAATTTTTTAAATGAAAAATAAGATTGTGAAAATTTGTTCCAAATTATTACTATTTAAAATTTAGAAAAATCTCAGGATCACAATAACTTATATACTTAATTTAATTTTAATTAAAAAATATTTCAATTTCGGGTTAATAAAATCAATAGAATCAATTCGTACAAAATCAATTCGTACTTGCTACATTACTGCAACGTTTACAGTGCCGCAATATTGAAATTATTTTCTGCTGGAATTTGTGGTGTATAAGAATTAATAATGATATAATTAAGAATTAAAAACAGAATTTCAATAATCTATCAGACTTCTCAATCTCCACTACAAAAGTTATAATTGTTCATAAAGTGATTTGACTACCGAAAGCAATGATTGCACGAAGTATGTCTTGAAAAGTCTTTATCTAGCCTTATCGGAAAGTGCAAATACGTTTCTATATTCAAATAATTTGAATGTATAAATATCTATAAGCTCGTCGTATCTGAAGCAAACAGTGTTTTTCGTGACGTCGAGAAACGAATTCCACAGGTTTAAGCGTAGAACCGAGAAACCGATTGTTCTCTCGACACGCTCGCGAGATAAGAGGCTTCTGCTATTGTAGAAGCCACACGTTTGCTTCCGCGGTTTCAATGTTTCAATGCCTGCGACCTTGGAGAGCAGAGAGAGACGTACGGGGGTTGGAACCGTGACGGAACGAAGCACCGAGACGAGCTCGAAATCTCCCCGTTAAAGCTATGTAATTCATTTAATACTGCAAATGCTTTGAAGCATTTCTTTCATTGGTCAATTCATAAAATTCCTCCTGATTGGTCAACGAAGCATTTGCAGTGTTAAGTGGATCGCACTTCATGGAACACAAAAAGACTTGAACAATAAAATGTAAGCGATAAGTAAATCGACATTTTGCTGCTACTTACGTTACTGCCTTACTATTATTGTGATTAGCCAATTCGCTCTATCGATAGGTTGTTTACAATAAGCTTTTACAAAGCTTATCTAAGCTTTTAAGTCTTAAGCTGTAAGAAACTGACCAATTACGTCGAATGTGAAAAGAATAATTGATTATTGTTTCTTACTTAAGACTAGTTTAAAATTTAAAGGTAATGGCTTATTGTAGAAAGCTCATCACTTTACGTCTTATTGTTCTATGTGTCGGATTTACGATTCCACTTTCGAAAAAACATTCTCGCCTAAAACTACAAAATGAAATTTCTTTAATTTGCTGCAACCAAGAGAGAGAATCAACAAAGCGGAGAATCGATCCGTACTGTGTGAAGCGTAGGTCACCCGAGTGTTCAATCGACATCGTAACTTGACAATAGATCTGTTTTTTATAGCTGAACTAGTATAGACTCTTCGTACTTAAAGAGTGTATTCAGCAGAAAAAGCAGCTTTGCAATTGTCGTAAAATTCTTTAATGTGATTTGGCCTTAGCTCTTCACTGGATCTATAATATATAGAACCAATCATATTAAAGAATCTTACAACAGTTGCAAAACTACTTTTTCTGCTGAACGTAGCTATAGTGAAATAGTTATCTGTTCTTTTCAGCTGAACTTCTTGTAGCTTTCATCTTTTCTCATTTTTTTCTCCAACGTGGAAAAAAAGAAGAAAAATAAATTATGCAAAAAGTCCAACTGAAAAGAATAGATAAAGAAAAGAACATATCTTAGATGTATGTTCGAAATTTTGTTAAAAAAGGAAAGTGCAGCAATAAAAAACGAACTATTGAAAGAATATGACTATTGAGAGGATCGCGAATAGGATCCTTTTTTGCATACAACACAGATCTTTTCAGCAATATTACAGCAACATAGTATATTAATAATACTTAGTATATTAATAGTATATTAATAACACTAAAGAAGAATAATAATAGAATCTATGTTTTTTATAAAGTTTCTAAATTAAAAAATATTTTTGGCATATCAAAATTGTGATTAAGCGTTTCAGAATTGAAAAGAACTTATTGTTTGTTGTTAAAAATTTGAAAGAGAGTAAATATTAGCAATTAAAAACTAACATGACTCTTAGCCCCTTTTTACTTTTATCATCATTTCAGAAATATTAAAAATACATGTAACATTTTGCTATAAACATTTTTAAAAAAGGAAACTCCAACCATAGTCCCCCATGTCGCCTCCCGTGATCTGCTAGTGAACGTTGGAACAATATTGCTACAAGCTTCTCTGATCCGGATTACGTCGTCGACCGTCAAAAGAACCCGTTTCTCCGTGTGTGGTGCTATTTGGAGCGTATTCGCCGTCTCGGCGCGCTGCGCATTGTGCATATATGCGGTCTCCAGGGTGGCGCCCTTCCCTTGCTTGCGCCAGGGCGGTGTAGCATTGCGGGGGTTGGAGGGGATTGGAGGGGTTGAGTGCCAGGGCTGTATCCGTATTTTCCCGTCAATCAATAATCCGCACACTTCTCTCTCCGTTCAGAGCGACATCAGGAAGCTTTTTTTCCTCCCTTCGACGGGAACTAACGACGATGTTTTTCCTCGATGTTCGCGATGTGAATACATTAACACACTGAAAAAGCGTCGATATCACGTGAATTACTTCCAGGTTAAAAAACGAATTTCTCGTTAGTCTCGAATCAATGACGTTACATCCTATAATTCAGATACTTGTGTTTCATTAATGTTTTGCAACTTCTGTGAGATTTATGGAAGATTTAATTGTAATTAACAATTGTGATTTTCCATTTTGCATTTATCGAGCAAGCCAGTTTTGTGAGCATCGAGTTTTTTTTATTAAGGGTTACCATACAATTCTCCCCAAAAGATGTCTAGAGGAGTTTCATAAAATACATAATAATTTAGGATTTTTTATGGATGTCTTCAGAACATCAGTCGGAGAAATGTGTCGTGTCGGATGGCACACAAAAAAATTTAAGCAGTAAGGAAATGTTGGATTATAGTTTTTACTGTGATTGGCCAATTTGCTTATTGTTTACGTTTTACTGCTGAAGTTTTTTATTCCTATCCTAATTTTCTATCTGCAATCATAGGCTTGTTCTTTCTCCAAGACTAAACTTCTTGCATGATTCATTTTTGATCTTTTTTTTGCCAATATGAAAAGAAAAAGAAGAAAGATGAATCATGCAAGAAATTCAGTCCTGGAAAAGAATAGGCTTCATATTTTTACTTCCTCCGTCCTATCTAAGTTTTTTTTACTATTCGACATTAAGGAAAATTTATGATTCAAAATAAATAAAACAGAAGATTCTATAATTATATCAATTAGAATTCTGAATTCAATCAGAAAATTCTAATTTGTTAATTTTCAACCAGAATTCCAATTAAAGCAACCAGATTCTTTTTCCAATGTAGGCTTTCAAAAAATGTAAAAATTAAAATTCATGATTACTTTTCAACATCTCTGTGACATTATAAAATAATTTTTAACAAGATATTTTTAACAAGAAAGGAAAAAGAGAGAAAAAGAATTGGATCTGTCTTCCTTTATTTTGGAGAAATTAAAAAATGAAATTTTGCTTACTAAAAAAACTCAAATGGAAGATTAAATTCATTTTTATTAAATTATATTATTTATAATATTATCTTCGATGCGAAACATCTGTAAGATACAAAATGTAAATAATTAAGTTATCAATTAAAATGTAAATAATTGAATTATTAAATAACTAAATATCCTACTTTAATCTCAAACAGCACAGAATATTTAGTATTTATGATAAATATATATATTAATATTCATTTTTTGAAATATTATGTAAATATTTCATACATATTTTATATAAAGTTTCATTCAAAATATTATTCAAATATAAATGATGGAATATTTTATGTAATAATTTATGATAAATATAAATATTTCTAATAAGTATTTTTTACTTGGATTATGTTTTATTAAGTATTTTTATAGCATTTACTGTAACATTTACAATAAATGTTTCATAATATTTATAATAAATCTCATAAATATTCATAAATATTTTGTAAATATTTTGTAAATATTTTATAAATATTGTGTACTATCTGAGATATTATATACATATGATCAGATTTTATTTTTATGATAAGAACAGAAGCTCGCATTCTATCGCAATCTATGCAATCAAAACCTCCCGATTAAAGCGTAAAACGTAATTGAACGTTTTCTGTTATCAATTCAAATGTGTGTCCGCGATACTTTTTATCGCGGCGCGAGACGAAAAGTGCAGGGTACCGTACTTTCGTAGACGGCCCTGGAGGAGGACTCCCTCCCTTTCACCACGACAATAACACGAACGAGACGTTCGCTATTTCGTCGGGAGTACTAGTTGGTGTATTACGGTGCGATTCATTGTGATTCATTGTTACGTGCTGGGAGATTAAGTTCACGTAGGTACCATTGGACGCCATTTCGTCGACCTGACATCCGTTGAACTATCGGATGGCCAAGCCGTGGAGCTCGTGACAATCCGTCGAAACACGGTGAGTTAAAGCTGCGACGTAACATTCGTAACAGACTATAGGGACGAAAGTTGGCGACCGAGGGGGACGATCAGCAACTCTCGACCTTATGATCGCGGCTGCACTTTCTGCACTCTCGCGCGATACCGCATTCATTCCAAATTCCGCTTGCACTTTCCTATTGTTTCCTATGAAATACGCGGTCCAGGGAAATGCATTTCTGAAATCTGATTTAACTACACTTCATGCACTTCACTCCGATTTCCTTTCTTGAATTCTGGACATTTCCGGAGCGTATGTACACAGTTATCTCATTCCAGCAAGTGCAGAAAGTGCAGCTTGAAGGAACTGAATACATTGGTATCTATTTTCTTTTGTTTTCTTTTTAGGAGATAAGTCGACACAATTAACACATTTGAGTGTTTTGCCACTTAAAATTTGAATGGAATGCTATATGTATAGTGTATGCGCGAATTTTTAGTACCTAACCTCACAGAATTTACAATTAGCTTAAAATTTCTTGAACAGTATTTTTCAATATTGTATATATTATAAATGATAAAAGTTGGTTTATGAGTACGCTCTAATATTATTCAATTGATTAAAATCACACGCCAATTCTCCTTTCGAAAAGTGTCAATCGAGTTTGAACAAAATTGTAGATGGATTCGACGTGTGTCAATTTGTGTCAAGTGTTAAATCTAGGAATTTTTCATTTATTGACACAAGTCGATACAAACATCACTTTTCATTTGCTGACACAAGACGACATTTGTGTCAACTTGTGTCAGCAAATGAAAAGCATTCCTAAAAAGAAAACAGCCCTTTTGATGTAGCTGTAGTGAACTGCACTTTCGCACACTTTCATAATAAAAGTAGTATGTATTTGTTGGTTGAAGAGAAAGGTGAACGAAACAAACCGCAGAAAGTAAAACGCGGTGAAATTAAAAGGAGATTAATGTCTAAAAATTATCGAAATTAAAATCTTACAAGTTTTCATCATTTACCCTTGAAAAATTTATTTGTCTTATGTATAACAATATTTTCCAAATCTATTTAAATAGTCTTCGATTATATTCTAAATGTTGTTTTATTTCCACAATTTATTGTCACTGAAATTATGTGATTATTAGATAATTGTAATTACTTTATCCGAGATGCTAAGATATATTATTTTATTATGACAGGAAACTATTGTATGAATTGAGATACAATATGGAGCTAGAGTCAGGAAATGACAAAGAAAAAGTGAAAGCTAATGCAGAAGTTGCTGTTGCTGATAAAAATAAAATAACAAAGGAAACTATAATGGAGCCAGTGTTGGAAAATAATAAGGAAAAAGCAAGAACTAATATACAAGTTGCTGATAAAAATATAGCAACAAAGGAGCAAATAGTAACAGATGTAGGAGTGAAGGTAAAATTTTAAATTATTAAGTTGCACTTATTTTTATATACAATTTTTAGTGAAAATTATATTAATTATATTAATAATAATAAATCATTTAAAAAAAAGAATCTTGTTTTCGATTAAATCGAAAGATTGTGATGCTTAATAATATTTATATGTAGATTTACATTTTTCATCGCAGTTCTATAAACTGTGCATTGATAGTTTAATTTAAAATTCAGATTTTAAATGTAATAATAAATTGTAGTTAGAAATAATATCAACACTTTTAATCAAAAATTACATTGATCGCCAAATTATTAAATGATACTAATCTATATATGAATATTATTAAGTACCAAGATGTGCTTTGACTAAAAATAAGATTCTTTCTCTTATTTGATTTCTATTTTTTTTTCAAAAAAAAGTTCCATGAAATTTATATTTAATATTTTGATATAATTTATATATCTTATCGATAAATGCAGTTTAGATTATATTAAATAGTTTCTTGCAATCTAAAATATTAAACAATTTGCTTGACATGCATCGATTTCTTTTTATTGTAGAAAAGCGAGGATTCCACCAATAAGCCAAAGAAGACCGTCGCAAAAGTCAAGACGAAAAAAGTTCGGAACAGTCAAACAAGTAGCGAGCCTACGAAATTGGAGGACAATCTGTCTCAAGTGGTGGAACGCTTCAAGAAAGGTTGCGAGTGTGTCGAAGATGAGTGCTTCAAAGGCTTAAATCCCGAGGTGGTTTATCGGCACAGGTTGAACATCGCGGAACTAACTAAAGCCGAGCATGATATGTATTTAATGGGCGTGACGATGGCCTGTTTGACGGATCCCTATCAAACAGCCCGGCACACGGAACGACGTAGACTACGTGCGCAGTATGTTTATCAGGGTCGAAGAGTGTGTCTGGACGCTTTCCTGTATCTGGAGAATTGTACACATTATCAGCTCAAGCGAATCCGGAAGCATCTAATGACACATGGTGTGACGCCGCGCGTGCATGGTAATCACGGCAAGATACCGCATAACACGTTCTCGCTGGAAACGTACAAAATCGCGATGAAATTTCTGAAGAATTTCATCGAGATGCAGGAGACAAAGCAGAAGACCAAGCTCGCCAAGAACGCGCCGTTGCATCTGCCGTCGGATTTGACGCGAAAAACTGTGCACGACCTGTACATGCAGTACTGCAAGAAGGTGTCGCCAAACGTCAAGAAATTGGGCTACTCGACGTTTCGGCGTTTCATGAAGGTGCAATTCCCGCAGGTGAAATTCGCCAAACTGGAATTCGCGAGAAGTCAGACCGCGCAGAATCATTGCACGACCGAGTCCGACGCGAAAGACGACACGGGCCAACGAAGATCACCCAAGTCGGAAATCGCCCTCGAGGCAAAAGGCAGTAAGATACTACCATTGGTGATAACCAGTGATCTAGGACAGACTGATACCTACGTGCTGACGCCTATCAGAAATTTGCATGACAATTGCACTGCGACTTATCAGGTCACTACGCGCGGGCTGGTACTCAACTGTTATCACACGATTGAAAACAAAAGCGTATAACGTGGAAGACTGAAAAACAAAATAATGAAAAAATAATTTTATACAAACGGTATGCGTGTGTACAATATATGAATGTGATATATAATGTAAGGCTGTATTTCCCTGACAATTGCTCCCGATTTTAAACTGAGTATCAGTAATACCAATATAAGAAATATGTAAGTACAATAATCTTTTAATATATATGAACGATATATGAAATTATATACAAAGATTCTAACTTATGCTGCTATTAAGTACAATTTTGTTGAAATATAAGTATATTTTTTGTTATATTGAATAAGCAAGTTGTGTTCCATCAAAAACATGTAGATGTGTAACAAATATAAATAAGCTATGTTCTATCAAAAATATTTGGATGTATGAAATATTTCTGCAACCATAAAAAGCATTTAGCCAAATGTTCGTAGATAATACATTCATATATAAAATTTCTGTAGACACAATGAAAATGAGAATAATTACATAAATTGTATTTGTTAAAAATATATAGTCTATCTTATTTCATATAATAAAATTTTTTTTTGTAACTATGAAAAATAATTGTATCTTATTTTTTATGACCTTTATATCATCACCTTATATGTATACGAGAGTTCAATGAACTGATACCAAAAAGTAGTATAGAATCTTAATATTTTTTATCTTCCTTGAATTCCAGACATGGAAATGAAGTAACTATAGTAATAACAGCTACAGTGCTTCTCAATTCATGCAAACATAAATTTTCTTTATCGTTACTAACTACATATTATATATACATAATTTTTACATTTTATTTGTAACATGTACGTAAAAGCGTGTATATTTTTTATATTTTCATATAAAATGAAACCGAATTTAAATTAATTAATGAGCAAAGATAAAATCTAATATTAATAAATAGCAGATAAAATTTTAGTTGCTATTATTATAAAACTCTGATTTTTAAAAAGTTTTAAAAATGCTAAAAATAATGCGTATAACTCAAGGTTAATTTCTTTTTCTTCTAATGGCTCATATTTAAAATCTTATTTCTTATATGCAAAGATAGACGAGGCGTTGAACCGTTGCGGGACTAGATGTTTTTTAGGATGTATCGGTAGTTAGAAATTATCTTGTCTTTCAAGATTCTTGGCATAATTAAGGATATAATCTCCCGTTTGAGAGCCTCTTGATTTACAGTTATATCAGCAATATTGTAGGTACTGCAGGAAACTGTTTCAGCTCAGTGGCATGAGCAAGGTCATGTGAGTGCAACCTTCTGATCAGGTACTCGCATTCAGTACACCAGTGAGACTTGAGCCGTGCATTCACTGTAAACAATTGCATAACAGAGTGTCAACTGGAATCGTTAAGTTATTTGAGCTTTTTGCTATAATTGAGTGATACTGTGACCTACTGTGAAATGTAGCAATTTTTTCTTTTTTCAAATAATTCGGATGCACTTTTTAATGCTAATTCAAGAATAAAACATGATAGAAGTTTTTCTATTACCATGATGTTAAAAGTATTCAATAAGATTTATATTGCATAAATATACATGAATTATATGAATAATGTTTTATATATTTGTAAATATTTAAATATATAAAAATGAAATAGTGATTTTTAATTAATTTCTAACTATATTATACTGTTTATTAAGTAATTTTTAAATTTAAAATGTATATTTTTTATTAATTTAAGGAATTTATTATGAATTATTAAATAGCAACGATATAAAAAAAATCTAGAATATATTCTTAAAAATATTGATGATATTGATGATAGTCATAATGAAAAGGGTAACATATTTGGTTTCAGAAGATGTAGAGAGTATGACAGGCGAGATAGAAAACGGAGACTTGGCAGTTCGAGACGTCGCGGACCTTCTCCAAGCACAATACGCTATTATTGCTGGTAAATGTCTAAATAGCTATAAGCTGCTCTGAGATTTTACTTCCGTCAATTAGTGTTTTTAAATAGCTCTCTTATTTCTTTTCAGGAGGAAAAACGCGAGAAGGATGTCCTATAATCACATTTCCAGATAATGGCAATTTTCATAACTTGACTGATTTGGACTATCAGCGTCTTATGCTGTATCTTACTTCTGTGCCAACGTAAGAATACAGCCGATTAGTTCAACACGATTAATTTATACCTGATTTTTGTTTCTGTTTTTATGTTAAACCATTTATCTGAATTAAATTAAATTACATTCGTATTTTTTAAACTTTATCATCTAGGCTGCAGGAAGCTGATCTTGGATTTCATTTAATAATTGATCGGAGAAACGACAAGTGGAATTCAGTGAAAACGGTACTTCTAAAAATTTCTGTAAGTGCATTCAATGTATCGTATAATAATTCATACAGGCTTCTGTCAAAAATTTAGACTGAAATTGAGAATAATTATTCTTATCATCAAGTCTTTATTGTATGCTTTTTTTCCAGGCATTTTTTCCTGGCTTAGTACACGTCGCATATGTACTACGACCCGTTGGATTTTTACAAAAGGCCATTTCGGAAGTATCGAATAAATTATTTCGGGAAGATTTCAAGTTTAGAGTTATTTTCTTAGCTAACGTCGCCGAGCTACACGAGTTCATAGAGAAGGAACAGCTTACCGAGCAACTCGGCGGCGATTTACCATATTGCCATCATACTTGGATACAAAACAGAATTGTAAATATGTGAAACAAATTTAACGATATTGAAATTAACTTGTGCATTTTGTATTAATAAATTTTCATGTTACTCTCTTTGTGCAGAGTTTGGAAAAGTTTTCATCAATGACGCAGGACGTGTCCCTCGCGTTGGACTCTTTCACGCGACGTTTGGCCGAAGTGGAATTTCCTAATAACACTCTAGCTACGACAACGTTATTGTCACAGCAACAAGCTGAGTATAACGAGTTAAAAGAAGAAATACTTAGCGCTGCTAGGCACGGAGAAGCTCTTTTGGATAGTGTACGGCAGCTGACAGGAAAAGGAACGGCCGACAGATTAGGAAATGTTGCTGCAGTAGAGAGGTAAAGAAATAAAAAAAGAAATCGATAATTAGTAATAAATTTGACGAAATAATTTACAAATCAATTGCTTTTTATTCGACTTAATTAATCTAATAAAAAATCTAATCTAAAAAGTTCGTCTTCAGAAATTAATCGTGCCAACTTTTTCTTTTACAAAAAAAGAAGAAGAACCAGTTTGTCGATCGACGCCATTACTTTCAGTGGAAACGCGTCTTAATAAGAAAATCTAAAAAGAAAAGAAAATTCTTTGACTATTATAATATTGAATGTTGAATATATTTTAATTTTTTACATTTTAATTTAATTTCAGACTACTTGTTCAGTTGGAGGAAACTGAACGAACTTTCGACTTGTTTTGGTCGCATCATAGTTCACGTTTGAGACACTGTCTGGCTCTGCGACAATTCGAGCAAGATTTTCGAGAATTGCAAGCGACATTAGATCAGCATTTAAAGACGGCAGAAGAAATGACGGAAGTCGGCGAGACACAAACAAGAGTGGAGCAATTATTGCACGATACATCGGCATTTCAGCGAATATGCAGAGTACGTAATATTTTTTAATTTTTTCGAGATATTACAATATATATATATATATATATATATATATATATATATATATA
>Ga0157364_1003250_pt1 | contig 15720 bp, 6 predicted proteins | sample AttsexASBM2_FD_111476 | JGI IMG/M metagenome (GOLD analysis project Ga0157364, IMG submission 111476) | Fungus gardens microbial communities from leaf cutter ant in Ribeirão Preto, State of São Paulo, Brazil - Atta sexdens ASBM2 | ecosystem: Host-associated > Fungi > Mycelium > Unclassified ...
ATTTACAATTTTAATAAAATTTTAATCATAATTTCTTATTTAATACAATAATAGTGCCTATTAGAGTCAATACAGATTGTCAGGACATCCTGTATTGACTCTACTATTATTATTGTATTGATTTATGTCAATTAAGCCTTAAAAAACCTATTTTAATTATATTCTTATTTAATATGATAATTTAATAATAAAAAAAATTATGTCAATGATAGTTCAAAAAATTAAAAAGTTAAGAACATATAAATATCATGCAATAATATTGTTCAACTAGGGGAGTTAACTAATTGCACACATCCCGATTGCATACATCTACTCCTCTTGACCGATGCTTGAAAGTTTTTCAGTGTACCATCAAGGACAAAATTTTTAAATTAACCAATTAGTAATGTGAACAATTGGCCATTATTATTTATTATTAAGGTCTTGCATTTGGCCATTAATCGTAGTGTTCACATTCTTTGATTTTATCAAAAAGAAGTCAAATTTAATGAATCCACACACTGTTCGTAAATCTCATACGAATAGCGAATTTCAAATCACAAATCTCGCAATCCGATTTATTATTACGGCTTTATAACTTTGTTAAATTCTTATAAAGGTCATGGTTTTTGAAAACTCGACGAAATTATTACCGATGAGAACAAATTCGTGGTGTCTTGAATCTGTATTTTACAATGCAAGCAAAAAATTCATTGTTATGATATCTATACATGAATAAAACTGTAATTTCATTAAATAATTTTTCCTCAAAATTAATTCAACATGAAATTTTATGTTAACAGGAAGATAAAATGAAAAGATAGTAATATAGAATTCATGTGAATAAATTCACATTGATTTTCACTTTATGAAATCTATGTTAAAATTTGGATATCTTGATTTGTCATTCATCACACATTACATATAGATAGTATGTTAATGAATTTATCCACATAGTAAAATGGATTCAATGTACACACTATTCTTATCGGAGTAGAGATTTCTGTTCCCGATGTAATGTTATAACAATCTCAGCAAGACAATCAAACGTGATAAAAAGTTATATAATAGGGAAAGTGTTGAAATATAATCTTATTTATATCACTGCCATTGACTTACTTCAAAGTACTGATGGTTGTACCCATAACCGAACCGCGAGCTGGTACTGATAACCGAGCAATATAGTCACGTCTCCGATTTTCTGTAGAGATGAGACTAGACTAACTTGCTCAATGAGGACTGTACGTATAGTTCTGCCGGAGCCGGAGCCGAGCTCCGTAACCGAGTGAACGTGATAGTCGACGGAACTTGTCCGTCCATCCTATTACAGTCATATTTATAACCGTGTTGTATATAATAATTTCACGTGCACGTTCGCCATGCTCCCCTTCCATATGATATACTATGAAAATAGTAGGAGAGTGATGATTAACCTGTTATTTTAATCACATCAGATACTTATGTCTTATCGTCGCGTTTCGGAATCTTATCGCATCTATCGTGTAGCAAAAGGATTAGAAGTCCAAAGGATCGTATCCGCAAGGAGAGAACGGAATGCATCAACAGTTTTGTCTCATTGCGATTGTTTTTTGTGAACATAGACGTTTGATATTGTAACTATGAAGATGAGTCTAATCGTCGAAGATGAGCCACAAAGTATTAATTCACAGACGTTGCAATCAATTGACCTCTTTTATATAACTATAATATATCTACACTTAAGTGATCCAACTATTGAGTAATAAGAGAAATGTTGTCTTGTAACGTATTTACGGAAGATAATAATGTTAGAATACGATATTATTATCTGTTTATTGAATTAATGCCTTTGTAAATTACTGGCTCTCGGTGTGAAGTATTTCTTTTATTTAATCTCTCATACAAACTTCAAAGTTTCGATCCTAGTTTGGATCCTTTTCAATATCAAAAATTTATATTCGCGAAATCATTGTGTTTCCTGATACACTATACAGTAATAAATGAAAGCATTAGAAAAATATATTACTAATAAACAAAGTATCTTATCTTAAGTTTTATTTCTATTTATCTGTTTACATAAATGTGAATGTAAATATATTCGCAGAACAACAATATTATCACTATTATCAGCATTATTATCGATAACTATAACAATAACATCAATGTTGTTTCTCACATTATAATTAACATCATTAGTTGCATTCAGCGGATTCAATAGTTCAATGAGCGCTCGCTGCTATTGATGTATTCTTCCAGATTCAAAATGCTGATTGGGTGCTTTAAAAGAATACTAATAAGAGCGAGCAGTTACTCAACTGTTAAGTTGCGCTGAACGCAGCCAATGATATTTTCTCATTCAACAATATAATTGTTACAACATGTGTTATATTGCATTTATATTTTATGTTACATTTATATGTTTTAATATGTTGAGAAAAATCATAACACTAATAATTATTTGTTTTCTATGAATGTCTGCATATTGATATTGCTTAGTTTAGGTTCTGCGAGTACGTCGCATGCTAATTTAATAAATTTAAGGGAAAATTTATTCAGCAATATTTGTATACTTTAGTAAATTTATTCTTCTTTATCTTTATTTTATAAAGGGAAGTTCCGGAGAAATCGATGACCCTCACCGATTTCAATGAAACTTGGCAGGGTATGTCTCCTGAATAAAAATCACCCTCCATTTAAGTGTAGTCTACCGTTTCCAAGATATTTCGATATTTCAAGATATTAAAGTTGGTAACGACATTTCTTTTAGAGTTTATTAGAAAGTTCATACTCGACTATTTGTAGCGTAATGGTGGAAACGTTTCGTTGACATTCCGCTCGGTTTACATTTTTGTAGTTATTTTCGAAATTTTTAATAACACTTCATATCAAATAGATAATTTATATCGACACTTCGTATCGATCTGCAAATAAACATTTCATATCGAGCAGACATTATAATACTTCATATCAATTATAATACTTCATATCAAGCGATAGTATATAAAGTTTATTATGAATATTAAAATAAGGAAATGATTATCATATCCACTACGCTACAAGTACTCGAATGTTCTAATCTGGAAATACCGTTGCCAATTTTAATTGAGATATCTCGGAAACAGTAAATGATCTACGCTCAAATGAGAGGTGATTTTTATTCAAGAGAACACATTCTATAATTTTGCCAAATTTCATTGAAATTGGTGAGGGTTACTCCGAAGTCTCCCCTTGTTAACAAAATTATTTAAATTGTTCAACATTGTTAATTATAAATGAAATGTGGGAAACAGTAGGATGGTAGTAATCAAAAAAATTTATTAATATATTAATTTCAAATTGAATTCTTCTCAAATTTGTTGCAGAATCAGACAATAGGATCATAACTTTGAAGAAAAACTATTAAAACAATTATTAAATGTATTAAATTTTTATTTACCGATATAAGAAAATAATGTTTATCAGTAGCTTATCAGGTCAGAACAATCATCAACAAGCTGTTCCAAAAAAAATTTCAGAAAATAAAAAAGACAGACAATTATGTTTAATTTTTTGTTGTATGAAAGTTTTGAAAAATCCGATTATTGCATAAATTACGGTATACATGCATTTAAGTATGCAATTACGTATGCTAATTTTATAATGTCATAATTTCTTACATGAATTATCACTTAAAATTTTCATCAAATATATCTTTTTTGTAGTTATTCATATGTGCATAAAACATTTTAGATAAATTTTAATTTTGAAATAAAAAGTAATATAAAAAGTAATATATTACTTTAAATAGTAATATATTACATTAAATAAAAAGTATATATTACTTTTTAGAATTCTTGTAAGGTAATCGGTCCGACTGAGTGCCATGACTCCGTTCTCTTCTCAATTAGCAATTATAATGATTTTATTTTTAAAATTTTTATTTTAAAATTTTTTAAATTTAAATTTTCTGTTATTAATTGAGTAAAAGAATATATGAAATTATGCTATATGTAAATAGTGTTATAAGGCTATCGATAAACGACAACTAATTGTTTTAAAAAAAAAGCTTATACGCATTTTCTCTTATATATATTTTTATGTCCTTATTACATATCCTCTTAAAAATACAATTTTAAAAATTATGTTACGATTATACATGATTCTGTATTATTTTGCATGACCATGACGTACTTAAATGTAAATCTGATGGTTCTTAGCATCATTATAATTTCTGAATTTGTTAACAAGCAATAATTACACTGACTAATCTCGTTTAAACTGTTTTATTTTGGCACGTGTTACAAGATAAATACGCTCGCGAGAAGGCTCGAAGGGAGAGAACTCGTTACACGTCAAACTTGTTTAATTAACGTTCTCGCGGCGATTAGTGATGCTCCTACGTGCGTTTCTTCGAGGTACATGTGTGTATCGTGAAGATGATTCCTTCTCAACCTCCTGCCATTTCACGGGATAAGCTAATCGGTTGCCTTTATTCCACGTATACAACTCCTAAAATGAAATGGATTACACGAACGCGAAACAACAAAATAGTAGAAGATTCTATCTCAGTAAAGCACGTACCTTAGTCTTATGATTATAACTAACTGCCGTGGTTTTGTGATACGGATTTGTAAACGACAAGTTTACATCCAGCGTCGTATTTTTGTAGAGATCGAAGGCGAATCTAAGAAATTCGGTCGAGTTACAAATAATAATTTTTAAGTCAAAAAGGAGCAAGTACAAGTAAATAATACAAATATTTCATGAAATTATTCGAGTATCGCCCCCTTATTTTAAAAGTGACACAATTTAAAAAATTAAATTTCTAAAAAACAAAGAAAATTATTTCTCTTCATTTGACATAAATTATTAATTAATCAAATAATATCGTAAAGGAATAAATTATCTTAACATAATCAAATTTTTATCATTTTCATTTCACGAAATCTTATCCTTTTTTAAAGATTTTTAAGGATTTAAAATATTTCTAAACTATCTTTTAAGTTATAATATTTTAATAATTTTTTATGAAGTTAATTCAATTTTAATGATTAGTAGAATAATATTAAATATAATAGAATAATATTTAATAATAATTAATAATAGAGTAATATTTAATTGGCTGTCTCATATTATAGTTTAATTTATTCATATAAACGGTCTTGTTTTTAAAGTCTTAGAATAATATTTACCTAACTCATTCGTGTAATAACTTGAAAACACGTTTTTAAAAATATGTCATTGTTAAAATAAAGGAACGATATTTTGAAAGTAATAAAGGCACAATCCCACACTCTAAATTCTTTGGAGTAGAATCTCACTCTGAAGAATGAAAATTGAATCGGAAAAAGAATGATTCAATTTCCAATCTTGAATGCCCATTTCTATAAATGTGTAATCAACTAATCCTTCATCTCTCTCTCTCTCTCTCTCTCTCTCTCTCTAATTGTAAGAATTAAAAAAAAATGAAGAACAATTTGAGATTAAAGTTAATCTACATTAATAGAAACAGGCATAATCTTAAGAGTGAGATTTCAAAAGTTCGATAAAACAACAAATATTGAATATAATTCATAACATAGATGTAAAAAGAGTACATTTACATATATGTATTATCTATTGTATATTAGCAGTTATTTACAATCATTATAGCAGTTATCTATTTGTTGGAAATAAAGATTAAAAGTGATATTAAAGATAATAGAAAACATTGAAAATCGAAATATCCAAGAATTTTTATGGGATATGTGTACTGCATACGATTGTAGTTTTAAGAGCAATTCGTCACTCGCGTTACCGTATCTCCATAGTATCATCGGTGACACTGCGTATAGCATAAAGCACGCCTCCTGCAATAAACATCTCTTCAAAACGACGGTGATCGATACTGATATTCCACGCGTATTGAATGATCATTTTAGTGGGATCCATTTTCACTACCACCGTATTTTTACCACTACAATTAGGGGATAATGGGTAAATAACCCACAAACCTGCAGAAACGCCGTATATTATATTGTCACGCTACAATGGTTCCGTTTTATGTGGAAATAAATATTTTCAATCACTCAATTATTCAACTTTATATGTAGAGCTTGAATATTTGTCTGTCCCGCAGATTTTACCATTTTCATCTACATTGAAATCCGTGTAGGTAAAATTGCGCGTATAAAGGTAGTTTTGGCCGTCGACCTCCAAGCACGGAAGCTGCATTTCGCATTCGGAAGAGACCGGTTTGCATCTCTGATGATCCGAGGGCGCGTAGAGATCGTATCGAAGGACCGTCGATCGATGAATGGGATTGTAGAAAAACGATTTATCGTAAACTACATGTCCGTTACCCTAAAAAAAAATGTCAACCGCAAGCTCAATTCTCGCTTCAGGCATTTTTCATGTTTAGACGTTAAAATTTTCTAACGAAAATATGTACCCTTATTTTATTGTAGTTTTACAGTTACTTTTAATACTCTGGAAATTTTGTAACTATACGATTTTGCTGAATATGTATTTAAAATTATATTTAGTTAAATACAATCTGATCTGAAAATAATTTCATTGAATCATCAAAATAATTATCTAGAACTCTCAAGCATGATAAATAATGTAAAAAGTTTTATATTCTAGCAATCAATTTGAGTATTATTTGATTATTTTAATGGTCCAACAAAATTATTTTCAAATCAGAATCTAGCTAATTTTTTAGATTCTTCAGCAAAATTTTTTTCGTGAATAAAAGAATGATTTATTAAAATATCTAAAAGAAATTCCGCACTGATTATATAGGAAATTGGATTCCAGTGGAATGACTTTATTTTCACGTACACGAAAGGAAATGTGAAGTCTAAAAAAGTTATAGGTTTTCTTCTCCAAAAGATTTTAATTTGTATAAAAAGTTCAAGAAATTTTCTGAAAAGTTCTAAAATTAATCAAAAATTTTAAAAATGTCGGAAATTTACGTAATTTACAAAATTTATGTAAACATTTGAATACTGAAAAATTACGAATACCGAAAAAATTTACGAATAATTTTGATCAGAAAGGTCCTTTATATAGATAAAGATCTAAACATAATTTTGAATCATCAAAGTAATGTAGGACTCTCGAGTACGATGAGTAGTGCTACAAAAAGTTTCAACATTCCATTAATAATCAGCTTGAGCGTCCTACTTAATTATTTTAATAATTCAAAATTATTTTCAAATCGAAATCTAGCTAAATTTTTAAATTTTTCAGCAAAATCGTTCCTTCCATGTATAATTAAAGGCATCTCGTTGTTTGTTATTCTTAAGTTGCCAACCTGGAAAGCATAGGGTAATTTTTTCTTAAGCGCCGTATTGTTCTTGAAGTCTTCCTTCGATTTGTATTCATAGATGTAGAATGTATCGTTGTGGCGAGTAACCCAAAATCTGTCAGGCATGATATCGTTGAATGCATCGTGCATCCAACTTCCGTAGTGATCGTCCATGTTTCCTTTCAGCACAGGTTTTCCTATAGCTTCTATAAAACCTTCTGCGAATTTACCAACATCGCTTATTAACTTTTACGTCCTTAAGTCGGGAGAGTTCACGTGGAAAAAGATCGTTTTTTAGTCCACGATATTACGGGCGTGTTTGACGAGAGTGCCGTCAGTTCGTTAATTACGTAAACTTCCGCGATATTACGATCCTTTAGTCATTAATTCACGGGGGGAGGGGAAGTTCTCCACTGTGTACTTAACCTGCCATATGTACACGCTCGTACGAAGGTAGATAAATTAAAAATTAAATCAAAAATAAATTCAATCAGTCGCGTAAAATTTATAAAATTTATAAAATTTATATCTTAAATATTAAATATTTTTTTCCAGCGCGACTATCCAGATCATCAAGTCAAAAAAAGTGAAATAATGATTACTTTTTATGCATAAAAAGAATAATGCTAAAGTATCTTAAAAATTATCTAAATATATATCTAAAACTGCTCAAGCTGAAAACTATTTTGCAGTACTGATCATCATGCTTGAATTTTCTGCATAATTATTTTCACGGTTCAATAAATTTATTTTTAAATCTGTATTTAGCTAAATTTTTTAGATACTTTAGCAAAATTGTTCAGCAAATTGTTCTACGTGAAAAACCCTTCAGGCATTAATATAATAACTAAAAATAACACTACTTATCAAATTTTCAGATTAATTATAATAAGGACATTTAAGCGAAAGAAAAATAGCATTTACTCTTATTTTCTTCACTGGTTTATCTAAATCAAACATATAATTACATTTGCTTTGGCGCTCATGCTTAAGCTTCATTTTATTCTTGTTGTTAATCAAATATTAAATAAAGACACATTCTTACAAACAATGTGAGCGTCAATGCGAACGCAGCAACATATTATATTATCTAAATAAAGAAAAGAGATAAATACACTCATCAGATAATTAAAAAATATATAAAATTTTTTTTAACTGCTGCAAAAAACAAAAACGTGTGTTCTTTAAATCTACGAAAAATATATGTAATTTATACGAAAATTATATTGCCTTTTAGTTCCATCTATTTGAAACTTAAAAGAGACAAACTTAACTTACCGACTAATACTCAGTTAACAACAGTGAGTGAATAGTAATCGGATGAGACAACAAAAACATAAATAGAACGCTTACATTTTAGAAATCTCATATTCGTTCAGGAAAAACAAGGTGACAAAGAGTGACTTAAGTGACTGGATGGCAGCGCTTCATTCGAGATCAATATTTTTTCTTAATTTCTATTTATTTCATAAAGATAAAAATATGTTACTAATAAATTTGTAAAGAATTATCGATAAGATATCCTTTTTGTTTTACATTATTAGTTTCTTATTTTGTTTTTGTTTATTGTATCGATTAACAAGAATTTTCGACAAATATCATTTTGCAGCGTTTTGCTAAGTATGTACATATACAATGTATATGTATTGTATATATGTATTATATATATAATGTATATATATAATGTATATATTAAACCTATGTTATATTGGGAAATGTACATTACGTTACGTATGCGTTTACACCAAAGCTTTGCACCTCTAGAATTAATTGATCTACCTTGCGCAAGAACGCCGTTGGAATACATTAGTTAGAATTGATTAAACGTACCGGTTGACCGCAGCGGTAGTCGCATAATATTAATATCGTTCAATGGTTGAACATGCAGATGGTCTATTATATCTGTGTACGTGCACTTTGGGCACGTGCAGGTTTCTTGCGTAGGGATGCACAATTCTTGCTCCTGATCAATGCTCATGGGCATAGGATGACCATATGTTATGTGCTCCTCCTTTCCTGATTTGTATTTCTCGACATCTTTTATGTCGTCTAGCATTATTTATTATCATTAATTAGAAAATTTGATTAACAGAATTATTTTCTAGAGAGGGCGTTAGGATCAATCTTAAAAAAAATTATGTTGAAAAAAATAAAGAAGCCGATTCTATAACTCTTAACTACAGTCATTGATGTCATTGCGCAGCTTTTTTACTCTACATAATATCTGCGCAACGATTGTCGTTAAGAGTTACAGAATTAGTCCTTAAATTTCCAATCTCAAGAAAATCTTCAAATTATACAATGGATATAGAATGTGCTTTTCAGAATTTGTAACATTTTATTAATATTTTTATTTGTATATTATTTATTAATATTTTATATCTATCTTTCTTGTTTCATTTTGAATTGGAAATGCAAATAATAGTGTATTATATTTTTTGTCTGGAAATATTATGCTATAAGATAATGTAGAATAACAGTGCACATCCTCACAAACTCGGAGGCTTCCTTCTATATCCTTCATGTTGTAATTAATTAGTAATTCCGTAATGGCTCTTTAGAATTCTATTATTAATGCAAGGAGAAATACAAGGTAATACAAGGTAAAAGACAAACCGTCTACTATAAAGGATCCCTTGACAGTGTCAAAATCATTTTTTGCCACGCAGTGATAAGTCCCATGATCCGACGTAGTCACCCTCGCGATTCTCAGCTTCATCTTCAGCTTTTCAAAATAGTTTCACGTATTGTAAGTCATCTCATTTGTTGTTAACGTATAGCAGACGAACAGGAATGATTTATTATCGATATTTATATATACGATAAAATGCAAATTATTTAATGAAATAAAAAAGAATAAAAAAGAAGCTCTAAGAAAATCGCGTAAAAAGCGATATAACGTGCGCGAATTTGACGAAAGTCCACGAATACGAATTCAACGGGTTACCTTGTAATTATCACGCCTATCGTAAACCTCCGTTCTGTACTTATCCGACATTTTCAGGCGGCGACCATCACTGCGTTCCCAATATACCACCGGCTCGGGAAAGCCTTCCACCTCGCATTCCAATGTCGCTGGATTTTGGTTTCGTACAAGTACCACTTGGTTGCGTATACGAATGAATGGCGCAACTGGAACGCGATCGATTATCAATTTTACCCACATCTGTGCCTATTGATTCGTGCAAAACTAGTTTTCTTTTCGAGTTATTCTAATAATACTAAAACTCAGAAAATATTTATGCGTGTAATCTCGCTATCACATGCGAAATTTTTTAAAACTTTTAAAGACATTACTATCGCGCAATTTTCGCATTTACAATGAAATATATACATATATTAAAAGTAAAAAGTAGAATAAAGAAATTTTATATGCAGCATTTTAAAATATGAAATTATAGAATAAAGTAATAATTAATAAGGTCTAAAGTATCTAAAGTTTTCCATAAAAATTTGTTTAAAATGTATAAAATATACATTTATTTATTATAATATTATTTTATATTATATATTATAAAATTATATATTATTATTTTATAGTATATTTATATATATTATTCTTTTTAATTTATTATGTAAGAAATTTTATCGTCAATATTATTATATAAACTATAACTTTAATTTTTATTTTATGATTTCAAAATAATAATATATTATATCAAAAAATATGTACGTATATTCCTTTTAATTAACATTAAAACATGCTTACATTTGACTTGAAGCTTGAATCTCTTGGATCGTGCCGGAGGTATTCCGTTATCAGCATTGCACATATAGTCGCCCATGTGTTCTCGGTTCACCAGACTGATATTGAACGTATGGCCCGTAACTGAGCTCGCTAGAGTCACAAGATTTATGGGAAGATTTGTTAATTCCGCTCCATCTGTTCGTTACTTATGATTGAATTAAAGAGTCCGTTTATACCATGCCAAAGGCCCATCGGTATCATGGAACCGTCTGCTTTCATCCATTGTATAACAGGCTGAGGTTTCCCACTCGCGGCACATCTCAGTCGTATTTTGCTACCTTCTTGCACGGAAATCACGCCACTTGAGTTTAACGACGGTGTAATCTCTGTAAAACATCAATTTTCAAAGATTGTGAAATCTTCGATAAAAAATGCAGATAGGAGATACGCAATTACGATAATCAATGTGATGAAGAATTATTAAATTTGTCTTGCGGTAATATAAAACATATATGATATAATGTATAAACAATATAAAATATAATAATATAATAAATGTAATAAAGAATGTGTAAACAAATGCAGTTTGTATTTCTATAATTCAATATCTTATTAAAAAGAAAAAAAACAATGATTTTGCTAAGATAGTGAAATAATTCTTACCTACGATGGATGGCGGTATTAATATGTCATTCTCGTTGTAATCATTCATGTTTATTTTGTATGCTTGTATGCCTGATTTGCCATCCTTTCCAGGTGCTCCTGGATGACCAGGTGGACCTATATCTCCTAAAGCATGAACAAATTGATTAGTAAAATATTTATAAAATGAAGAAATGATAATGATCTAGTGACGTTATTTACCGCGAGATCCTGGTGGTCCTTGAGGTCCCGTTTGCCCTGGTTTTCCTATATGAATACAAATTGTTTAATCAATCTTTCATTTGTGAGATATTACGAAAAATATTTATACTCTGCTATTAATGTTTGTAATATTACATAATTTACAACTTAATTAAAGAGTAAAAATTTTGACATAAAGACAATGTGTCTTATAAACTTAAATTAGTAAATTAAATCTACAATTTAGAGGAACGTAGAAAAAAATTTAATTCAACAAATTAAAAAGTTGAATTAAATTAAATTAAATGTTTCTCTCTCTCTCTCTCTCTCTCTCTCTCTCTCTTTCTCTCACGCGCAATACTTAATATACATTTTTTAAATTAAAATATATTATAATAAAAAGTAAAAAAATTTTGTAATTATTAAATATTGATATGCATTGTAGAAGCGATTTTAATATAAAATTTTTAGTTTATTATTCGTACACGGAAAAAAATAGGGTTTCCTACATAATTATTTTAATGATCTAATAAAATTACCCATACAGAGTTTGCAGCAATATTATTGCAAAATCTCAAAATTGCTGCAATTTTTATCCAACTTTGCTGTAGAGATACGAATCCAGATTTATATATATCTAAATTTTTAGTACTTCAGTAAAGTGCATTTTCTCGCATCAAAATTTCGAGTGCAATTTACATTATCAAGTAATTATTATTCAAACGTACCGTCTGTTCCGTTTCTTCCAGGCGATCCAGGCAATCCGTTTGCACCTGGCTTACCGTTGCTCCCGGGTACGCCGTCCAAACCACTTCTACCGGGAATGCCGTCCAAACCAGGCTCGCCCGGCACCCCATCTCTCCCGTCGAAGCCAGGCGGACCGATGTCACCCTTAGATCCTCTGGCACCAGGATGACCGGGCTGTCCTGGCGGTCCTTTCGGACCTTCCATCCCTGGGACACCCGGCAAACCTTGTTCGCCAGGAGGACCTGGATTTCCGGGTGCGCCGGGGAGACCCGGTGGACAATATTTTGCGGATGAACGGCAAAAATTCTCGATCGCATCGAACTGAAAGGCAGACAAATAGATACGTTATAGAATGCTTGATTTTATGACATTCGTATAAAATGAAAAAATAAAATCTTCTTATATATTATATTAAAATTTTTTATACTGTAGTTATTTCTGTTGTAGTGAAATATTTCCGCCTGATTCTGCAAGCATCTTGAAGTTTTTGGAATCTTTAGCTATTTTCTTTCTCATGTAACAATATATTTGAAATATTTAAGTTAAAAATGAATTATCTCTATGAATATATCTTTATTTAAAATATAAAGTATGATCTTATATATTACATACATAAGCGATATTTAATTCTTTAATCGAATTTTATTCTTATATTGAAATTAATATAATAATGACAAGAATGTGTTTGCATGAATGTTATCGTTATTTTAGTAGTATTATTTTACCCGGTAAAAAATTTTTCATGCATGAATATGTATAAATATGTATAAACATACATACACATGAATATTCATACATAAACGTGTATAATTATATATGAAATATGTCTATACATGTTCATACATCCTTCTTTCTTTTGTAAAATTACTTTTTAGTATAATAGAAATAATAACAGTAATATGTATAATAATATAATGTGCAATAATATAAAAATATAAAAAATAATTAAAGAAATAATTTTCACATTTTTTTCACGTTTGTTTAAAAAAAAACAAATTTGGAAAAATGTAATTGCTCATACATAATAATGCATAATTTTATATATAATTATACATAAATAATTTTTTTACATTTTTTTCAAACTTGATTTTTTTCTAAAACAGATAGTGCGAAAATTACCTTTTTAATTATTTTTAATGTTTCTACGTTACTATTATTATTTCTATTACATTAAAAAATAATTTCACAAAAAAAAGATGTATGGACATATTTCATATATAATTATATTATGTTTATGAATATTTATGCGTGTTTATGTATGTTTATACATATTTATAGATGTTCATGAACAATTTTTTACCGGATAGTAACGTTAATTTAGCATTTTAATGCAGAAAATAGGTGTAACGGATACTTAGCTATCTTCTACACACGTAATGTTCTACATAGATGACGGAACTCGTCGAGGAACATCACAACTCGGCAAGTTTGAGGAGAATATTCACGAGGATGTGTATCGCGAAACAGGGTAACTAGTTCTAACAATCACACAGAACTGACTTGTATTCGTGTGTCGGCGTTCAACCAGACCCAATCCTGACCTCCGGCTATCGTTGGCGAAGACGCGGAGCCGGATACCATCGGGGAGGCGGTTACCTTCTTTGTACCTTGTATCTCCTTGTCATCTCGGATCTGTAACCGAGCGGCCCGAGCAATCCCGCGATATTAAGGGAGAGAGATCTGAGATATCCTCGAGGAATTAAATTGGCAAGTCAAAGCCTCCGCAGTTAGGAAATCTCGAAAATTAAATGCTGGGGAATTAAGACACGAAATCTCTCTTTTTCAGCAAAATTTTTTAGAATAATTTCTCTTTTTTCGTATATTTTCCCTTATTTCATGTAATTAGTGCAACTGCGTAAAGTTTTAATTCAAGTATTTTGTATGCTTTCTGTTTTTCGTTGCCCTTAAAAACATTTAAGATAGTTAACTGGAAGGTAGTTATTAACTACTTATTTTAAGTATTAAAAATACTAATATTTAGTGCTTTCAATATTTAAAACAAGTAATATCACTAGCTTTCAGTAATTAGAGTAATAAATTCGGGGGAAAAAATGTTTCATATATAATATATAATTATATAAAATTATATAAAAAAATTAACATATTTTATATACAATTATATATAATTATATATAAAATATGTTCATATATATATATATTTTGTCATATATATAATATATTTTTTGTTTAGATTTTTGTGAGAGCTAATATAAGGAAATTTCCAACTTCCAAAGTTTCTCTCTCTTCATTAAAAAAATTTTTGCTTCACACAGAATTGAATCGTAGATTTTTGAGAACGTTCTAGCTATTTTACATACCCGACTGGCTATATCCGAAACAGCATTCTCTTCGGAAGTCGGCAACGCGCTGCTGCGTCTTCGCCGTGGAATAGCCACAGCCTCTGGCGGATACAAGCTTTTTACTCGACGAAGATCACTCTCCACGTTCGTGATATACTTATACAGATAGACGGACGTGAAAAACTGAATGATAAATTGTAGCAAAACGAGAACGAGCAACACGCGCGGCTGGAGAATCCAGCGTTGCACCAGTAATGCACTCTTGCTGTTCATGCTGACGTAGATTTTTAACTCCTGTGAAAAGTGTTTGAAAAGCCTCCTGTGCATCGAGTGAAAAAATTATCGAGTGAGAAAATTATCGCTAATTTATTTTAAAAAATTAACGAAAAATACCAAATGAAATCCTCATAAAGAAAAATGTTCTGATTAAATCAACAGGACCCAATAAAAATAGCATTTTGGTGAGATCAGAATTTCTAGTTATCATCTGACCAGAAATTCTTTTTGTTCTCACTAAAATGTCATTCTTGAGCCCTTTTGTTAGTTTTTTTTAACCAGAACAATTTTTTCAGTCTAAATCACTAAATCCTGATTAAGACGAGATAACAAAAAAGTCTTCAAAAATCATTTTAATTAAATTATTCGATCGCTTTCGCCGAATTGTTGTTGTTAGCTAATAACGCAATCAGTGTGTTACACAAACGTGCGAACGATAACACAGCGACGTGTATAGCGCGAAGACGCGATGCGCGGCAGAACGCAACTATTTCAATTGAATATCTCTGGCACGCCGGAGAGAGAGATCGGGGGAGAGAAGCACATAGATCTGTGCCGTCTGATTGGTTACTATCAAGCGGAATTGACTGTGTATTAAACTTCTGCAACATCCGAGCGTTTCACATTTCCGTTTCCTA
>Ga0157364_1003251_pt1 | contig 15719 bp, 8 predicted proteins | sample AttsexASBM2_FD_111476 | JGI IMG/M metagenome (GOLD analysis project Ga0157364, IMG submission 111476) | Fungus gardens microbial communities from leaf cutter ant in Ribeirão Preto, State of São Paulo, Brazil - Atta sexdens ASBM2 | ecosystem: Host-associated > Fungi > Mycelium > Unclassified ...
TTGCGTAATATATTTTAAAAATTTATGCCGAATAAATATTTTAATTTTTCTTGATTAATGACATATATATTTTTATATTTGTAATTAATCTTTTATGTTTCTTACGATTAAAAAATCAAACAATTATTTTGTCATAAAATTTTATTTTTATTACTAAATCGCTTTAATATTGCGTTCAACAGACTCAACAGTTGAGCGCTTGCTGTTATTGGTGTATTCTTTTAGATCATTCACTCAGCATTTTAGATCTGGAAGAATATCAATAGCAGCGAGCGCTTATTCAACTCTTCAGTCCGCTGAATGCAGCCATTAAAAATATATACCCTAACAGCAAAGTCGACTCTGAGTCGATTATAGCTTCTAGACGTCTAAAAAATGGACGTCTGTAAGTCGACTTTAGACGACTTGGAGACGACGTCTCTAAATCATACAATGTCTCACTTTAAAGACGACTGTAAACCGATTTTAAGTCAACTATTCTAGGCTATGGTTTGATTTATGCCTACAACGATCATGAACAACATTCATCCTTGTTTTACTATAGTTAAACAACAAGGACGAAATGATTCCACATTTAAGCTTTATGCGTAATCGCAGTTCTAAAGTCGATATTGGAAGGACGTCCATACTTACAATCGTCTGTACTTACATATCGACATTTATGCTATTAGGATACATATTCAAACTTTTATATATCTTAAGTAGCTATAATCGTTAATTAATTTTATATAAGTAGTATGTATTATATATCAGGATCAGAAATAATATTAAAAACTTTATCTCTCAGTCCTGAAAATTGAAAATTTTTCTCAGAATTTTTCATATAATTTTTCAGAATTTCTATATAATTTTTTAGAATTTCTATATAATTTTTCAGAATTTCTATATAATTTTTTAGAATTTCTAAATTTTATAACTTTCTAACATTTTTTATACAAATTGGAACATTTCTCAAAAAATCTTTTCTCAAAATTTTTCATATATGTTAATTATGAAATATCGTAAGATTTTCAAGATTTTTTGTAATAATAATAAAATAAGTAATAATTTTTTATAATTTCTGACGAAATGTTGTAAAATCTAAAAAATTTGAAAATAGTTTTTTAAAAATTATGGGAAATTTCAGAATTTACTTGTGAAAAGAATATTTTAGAATTTACTTGTGAAAAATTCTGAGAGAAGATATAAACTTTCCGAATATTTCTGAAAAATGTTCCAATTTGTATAAAAATTTTGAGAAAAATTTTCACCAGCGAGGCCTTACACAATAGAAGGAATAAAGAATTAGGAATAAACGATTTTAACCCATCAGAAATCAGATACATTGAATGTATCTCGGTCGAAAACGCCAGAAGTAAACTATTCAATTTTTGAATAAGTTTTGGAACGCAATATGATAAAAGCTAGCCCTCTGCCCGAATAATCGTGAACTGCATAGCTGACTCGTGGCCGTGCTGTACTTGTTGAGGAGAGGTTACTTTTCTCTCTTTGGTTATATTTATTTCCAGCAAAAATGTATGACGATTATAACGAGGTATACATTCACATTTGCTTATTTTTCATTTCACAACGTTGAAATCTCAAAGTATCCTCAATACTAGCTTTTATTCGTGTTCAATCTAATTTAATGTACACATATTTCTCTTCAGTATGACGCCTACGACGACTATGGGCCGCCAGATGTACATGATCAGTACGATCGACCAAGCTACCGGCAAGTGCCCGAAGTGGTGCGTAATTTCTTGGTATTCCTGCGCAATTGTATCAACGAGGGCATGATCTTTGAGATCCAGAATTTGTACGAGAACTCGTTCCCTAAGATCTCGGAGCAGCTATTTGATAAGTCGCCATGGCCGGACGCCTCGACGATTGCCCACATTGTTGATAATGATGCAGTATTTCTCACTCTCTATAAGGAGCTTTATTATCGTCACATATATGCGCGCATGCAGGGTCCTACACTGGAACAACGTCTTAACTCCTTCTACAATTACTGCGATCTTTTCAATTATATTCTGCATCCTGATACTCCAGTACAACTGGAACTACCCGACCAATGGCTGTGGGAGCTCATTGACGAATTTGTCTACCAATTTCAATCTTTTGCTCAGTATCGTGCCAATCTGTCCAATAAGACACCAGATGAGATCGAGAATCTAAATGCACATAATAAAATCTGGGATGTTCTATGTGTATTAAATGTCTTGCATTATCTGGTTGATAAATCAAAAATAAAGAGCCAGTTGGAAGTATATGCGAGTGGTGGTGATCCGGATTCTGTAGCTGGTGCCTTTGGCAGGCATTCCTTGTACAAGATGCTTGGCTACTTCTCACTTGTCGGTCTTCTGAGACTGCATTCTCTATTAGGTGATTATTATCAGGCCATCAAGGTCTTGGAAAATGTGGAGCTCTATAAGAAAAGTGCGTATTCCCATGTACCTGGTTGTCAGATTTCGACGGCATACTATGTGGGTTTTGCATACATGATGATGCGTCGTTATGCAGATGCAATCAGAACGTTCTCTGGTATTCTGTTGTACATTCAACGTACAAAGCAATTATTTGCCACCCGAAGCTACCAGAACGATCAGATCAACAAGCAGACCGAACAAATGTATCATCTGCTCGCCATATGTCTGGTTCTACATCCACAGTGTATAGATGAAGGCCTGCAGCAGGCTCTGCGGGATAAAAATTATCACGAAAAAATGTACAAGATGCAGTATGGTGATCTTACTGAATTTGAAAATTGTTTTGTGTTTGCATGTCCCAAATTTCTATCCCTTACACCACCGAATCCAGATAATCCTAATGAAGACTATGTACGTGAAGCCATCAAACATCAAACCCAAGTATTCATGGATGAAGTGGTCCAACAAAAAATGTTGCCAACCATTCGTTCGTATTTGAAACTCTATACGACATTGCCGCTAAGTAAATTGGCCACATTTATGGGAAACAACACTAGATCTGATATTGAGGGATGGGATCTTGACAAAGAAGTCAATGCATTAACAATTCATTTATTATGCTTCAAGCACAAGATGAAAAATATTGTTTGGACAAAAGGCACATCCGGACTAGACGGAAAATTCCAATCCGGTTCTGAGGTAATTATTTTATTTGTATTTTTCATTATATTTTACTTGTAATATTTTACTTTCAAAAATTTATAAAACTTATCTAAATCTCTAGTGTTCTCATTTATTTCATGTTTTTTTCAATAACTCATTTTCCGTATAAATAAAATATATAATAAGTTATATTTTGAAGAAATTTGATTTTTGCTTACCACAGATCAACACAATTAATTTACATTTAATTTATTCTCCATTGTTATCATTTAAGTTGATGAAATTATAAAAATAGATGCATATGAAAATATTCACCACAACTCGATAAAATTATTGTATAGTATATCAGGAAGTAGGATGACATTGCTGTTACATTACTACTCAAATGACTTCTGTTAACATTTTACATGCGAGCATTGATAAGGATCCGAAATAGGATCGAAACATCTGCGATTATAATTATGTTAAACCAATCTTCACATTGTCATCCTGTGTTGGTTTGAATAGGCATTATTTGATTATATTGATTTATCCCAATCAAGCTTTAATACTTAGTTTATCAATTACATTGTTAAATTCACGAAAATCGTTTCTTTTTCTTTCAGTTGGATTTCTACATCGATCATGACATGATTCACATCGCCGATACGAAGGTAGCGCATCGTTATGGAGACTTTTTTATTCGCAAAATATTGAAGTTTGAAGAATTGAATCGCAAGTTGCATCATATAAAAATCTAACTGTATATTATTATGCAATTATTAAACATCTTGACAGTACGTTCGCAAAAAAGGAATAAAATTTTCAAAAATAAATATTTATTTCTATTAAACACTTGTCACAGATATTCCAGAGAGCATTACAATAAAGTGTACATAATTCATGTTTGGCAGTATATTATAATGTGCAATGTACAAAAATCTACATTTATATTCAGTGTTTTGATTTTTTTATATACAGTGGGCAAATAAAATTATTTTTAGTGCTAAACATATATTATAAAAATATAATATACCTGTGAAAGATCAACTTTTGTGAATATACATAATACATTTCCTTTATCACTATAGTTATTTTTAATGCAACTTTTTACAGATGCCAATACCTGTATTTCTATATTTATTAAACTTAATTACTAAAGAGAAAGAAAAATCATCGTAAAGAAAATAGCAATATTACATATATTTTATATCTAACAAGCAACAAAATGTTAAGACATTATATACACATAATTTTGTAATTAAACATATCAAAAGTAAAATATCAATAAATTGATTGCAATTTATAGCAATGTTAAAATTCAGCAAAACCGTTGTATAAAAATATATATAGGTTTCTCTCAGTCAATAGTAATTTTTTTGTGTGGATGCAGTTTTATTTCCTCCCTCTTGTAACATTCTACATGCTGCAGCTAAGATATTTGGTTTCATCAACGCGCTCGGCACTTTTAGACTGTGCAGATAATGGAAAAATCGATTGCCTCTTTTGTAATTTGTACTCGAGCGAGATTCTTCTGCGCGGCATATCGTTCGCGCAGTCGGAAGATAATCTAACGCCATGATTTGTCGATTTAAACACGTGGATGTGACGTGCGATAGCGCTAAATCTACTCCTTGTTTTAACTGCTTCCTCAAAATAATGTTGCTTTGATTTTGCACATGCTCGTTTGCATCAAAGTTTTTATACAATATTTGGCTGTTTATAAAATCCGCTATATCCGCGTTCAAATCGTATAAGGCGGAATAGAAAGACATATTTTCAGCTAAGGATAAATTAGGTTGCGTTTTCTCCTCTGACATGTCTAATGTCGTATCTTCGATATCAATTAAAGATGACATTAGAGATAAACTATCCAAATCTTCCGCTAAATTGTTCAATATATATGTATCATTAGAGTTTTTTGTATTTGCAGTTTTCTTTGTTTTATGCTTCTTGTTTAGCTTAATCGCAGGTTTGTATAAATAGCGTTGCATGTCCTGCCAAAGTAACGACTTTACAATCATTGATTGTTGTGATAATATCGGTAGACCTGATAATAGTAAATATTGCAACTGAAGCAATGCCTGTCTCAAGTCGCCTTCTTGCAGTAATTTCTAAACAATGAAATAAATTTATTTACTTGATTCAATAATAAAAGAGTACAGAAGATTGTACAACTTGCGCAACTTCAATAGAACAATTGAATTTTAAACATTATGATCTTTATATATAATTTCCAAATTTCTCTTTTCATAAAAAAAACTTTAGAATAAATTTTATATCATAATTTAAAGATTACTTACCCTTAAGCAATTAGGCGGAATCCTATAATTTGTCTCAGCAAGTGCAATTAATTCCAGTAAGGTAGACACTCTGTTACCACTCACTTTATGAAAGTAAATTTTGTTTTGTTGTGGTGCCATTTTGTTCAAATGAGGACACGTGTTTCTACATGTCATAATAATTGGTCGTTTGGTGTTCGATGCTAATTGATACGCAGCAGAAACAAATCCTTCATCTTCTTCAAAAATGAGATCAATATCTTCCAAAAGAATTAACGAATTTTGCGATATCTTTGAGGTTTCATCTTCATTTGTGATTCTTTCGAATAGAGATTTATGTTTACTTTTTTTAATTCTATGCGACTTTGTGGCTTCCTCTAATTCTTTTAAGATTCTCTTTCCAGTTCGTTTGGAAGATGCATTCACTTCAATTACGCTGTAAAAGCAAAACTTTAATTTACTTTGAATAAGCTAACGTGTAAAAGTGCAACTTTAATTTATTTTGAATAAGAAATGTCTGAATTTATTTTAATTTAAAGATTATTTTGTATATATTTTCTTTGTCAGTCATGATTACCAACCTGTAGCCAAGTTCTTCCGCTATCGCATATACGCTTGCGCTTTTTCCACTGCCATGTGGCCCTAATAAGACAGCAATCTGATTATTTTCAATGTTGAACGAGGAACTGCAATCTGAGGAATAAAACTCATCACCACTACTGTCATCGTTCTCCTTTGTTAAAGATGTTCTCCAGCCATTCAACCAATCTTTTAGCTTATTTGCACCTTCTTCATTTCCAACTATTTCTTGCGCACTCATCGGTTTATATTTGTACGTCCATGCGCAATTGTGCGATTGCTTTTCCTCGGTCTCAACATTCTCTGTTAACATTTTCTTTCGTTCATGCGCTCGCGTTTTTCTACCTTCTGGAGATAGCGATTTCTTTTCCAAATCCCCTTTAATTGTTGATACAGTCTCCCACATTTTTCGAACATCTGGATAAAGCTTCTCGATTTCTGATAATACTTGCTTCACATTTTCTTTTATGGGTCCTTTAATCGTTTTAATCATTTTTGATGCTTCCCTACAATTAGTAATATATTTATAATTACTAATATCTATCGAAGGCAAATATTGTTTTTCGATTTTCATTGAAAATTTGTGTTCTATTTCAGATCTGATCGAGTCCGACTTATCTTCTAATTGTGTAATATGACTGATAACAGGAAATGGTAATATAGGTATGCCATTATTTACTTTGTGGTTTGTATTTTTTGTGTTCTCTACATCGATTATATCCGATTGTAAGAATAAACGTCTTGCTGCTGTGACTGCTGGATCTATTTTATATCGTTTAATGAATAAAGGTGCCAGTTTTTCATTCGGTTTTCTTTTCAGAATATTCTCATTGCTGATCTTGCATTCGGAATCAATTATTACAACTGTTTCATTAATTTTCTGTTCTTTTTTAATAGCTCTGTTTGATCTTTTAAAATCAGTATTTCCATTACGAGCATCTTTGACAACGTTTGAAATGTTGCTATCTTTTACAATTAATTCTTTTCTTTCCTTGTTTTGCTCTTTCATTTTAAGATGTTGATTATGATTCTTCCTATAAACTTCATTATTATCTATATTTACAGACTTTCCAGATTTATTTGAAGCATTAAACTTTGATTTGCTTCTTGGTGAAAACAATTCATCATCGGTATCTGCAAGTAAAATTATAAATATTAATTTTACAGTGTTATTAAAACTAGATACTTGTTTGAAAGAATATTAAAATCAGCGATCAAAGTGTGAAAAAATAATCATTGCCATCAACCAATAAATATTGGGAGACTCAATTATGTTTTACATCATATATACATATATATATATATATATATATATATATATATAAAAGAAATATACATGTATAATGGTAATTGTATTATGTTACCATATAAAGAATCGTTATCTTCAGAAGAATGTAATTTTATGCGCAAAGACCAACGAGGTTTTTCTCGTTTCTGCTTATCTTGTCTGATTGGCTGTAGAGAAAGTAAATTTTCAGACTCTATGACGTGAATATCATCCATTGTAGAAAGATCTAATTCTGACTTCGGACATTTCTTATTAAGATATTTCTCATTTGATTTCAGCTTCCTCATAGGTTCAATATCAGAGTTATCAGTCCTATGTACATCTGCTTTTACAGTAAAAGTAGACACACATTTTTCATCCTTATTTGTCAATTCCAAGGGTGATTTGCTATATGATAAAAAAATCAATAGTGAAATCTAACAATATAAATCTAACAATATAAGTTATATTATATAAAATTATACAGATAAAAACATAAATTTAGATATTACCTAAAATAATCTAGCAAATTTCCAGATTGTTTGTTAGTTTTTATCGATAATTCAAAGCTATTATCCTTTTCATGTATGTTACTTTTATTTTCGCCCTTCAAGAACTTTATACGATTTTCAATATTCTTTTCTATTTTCTCACCCTCTTCCATTTCAGCTATTTTTTTTCTTGAATATCCTTTTTTATCAGCCAAAGCTATAAGCTTCTCTTTGCACTTAGATCTGAATTCTTTTAAATCTGATTTCTCTTTATTTTCACTGTCTATGGGTTGCTGTGGTGGTGATTTATATTGTATTGGTTTACTACGACTCATCAGAACTTGAAAAGCATTTGATTCTTTCCGTTGAGAATCAATTTCATCATAAAATTCTACGTTAGATTCAGTTTCATCTTTAAAATTAACCTTGTCATTAAGAGAATCATTTAAATTCATAATAATCTGATTATTTAATTTTTGTTCTTGCGAGATATTCTTTGTTTCTTCAGATTGATTTTTGTTTATTTCCACAGTGGATTTTGAATGCTTAAAAATAAGAAAAATTCAACTATAGCGATTTATCAATAAAGTGACATCAACTGTAATTCTTAAAATAAAAAATACCTTCTTAAGACGTTTTATGCTTGACTTGATTAAAGCACCTGGTTTTGGTGTTCCATCTTGAAAAGTTCTTTCACCGTTGTTTATCTCACTATTGAATGGACTGGTTTTGTCAATTAGATCATTCTTGTTCTCGATGTCGTACATTCTGCTTGAAGAACCATTGCTGGATATCCGGATCCTCATATGTTTGTGTTTATTTGTCGCAATATCTTCTTGTTCTTGATTCTCCTCTTTTACATTGCCTAGATCAGTATCAGTCTCCTTATCAACGATGTTCTTGTCATTGGCAAAATATTGCTTGATATCTTTCATGCTTTGACATCAATATCCTTTTTTCTATTTTATTTGCGGTCTTTCGATCCGTTAAGAACGTAGTACATCGCTTTTCCCTTCTTCGATTTCCTCAAAATTTCTCGAAAAGCAATAGAAATATTTCAACGATGAAAAATTAATGGATGAAGAGAACAACCTGGAAATGGACATCAGTGACAAATCAAGTGTGTACCGTGTCGAAGATTTCTTCGTCAATAGTAAACGACTAAACTCGTAAAAATTACTTTCGCGTTGTAATTTCAAATAAAATATTTATTTTGCTCGTCTTTGGGTCACAAAGCATAACACGATGACATCAATAGTATGACCGCACGACATGATCACGGCTTCCCGCCTTTTTAACAGAGCTCTTTTTGTCAATATTAAATATGTTCCAAAACTCATTATGAAATTCCATAGTTTACATTTATTCTGATAGAGGGCTATTTTTTGTCCATTGCATTCGAAAACTTAGGCTCTCAGCACAATGAAGAAAATATTAGAAATAGGAATAAATATTAACATTTCAATTTATCAGAAATCGTATCTAGGTAACTGGTATCTGATAGGTAGACATTTTAAGATAATTATTTAGTTTATAAAAATCAATAAAATTAAGCTTATTCGACGCGTTTTTTTACATGAAACAAAAGAATCTAACAAAAAAAATGTGCTCTGTCCTGTGAGCTGAGATATTGAACGTTAGGGGCTCTGCACAATAAGGAGAACAGAGAACAGGGAATAAGAATTTCAACCTAACAGAAATCATGTATTGTGGAATACACAGTTTCTGATAGGTTGAAATTCTTATTCTCTGTTCTCTGTTTCTTTTATTGTCCGAAGCCCCTTAAGTTGATAACTATTGAGGTTAGAAATCTGTCATACTGGGAGCGTTCAAGTTCAATCTATCACAATGACAAGTCAATTATTAATCAGCTCATTGTCACAATCTGATTGATCAATCATTGATCAGATTATTGTCACAATCTGTGACAATGACTGCGTTCAGCAAACTCAACAGTTGAGTGAACGCTCGCTATTATTGGTATATTCTTTTAGATTACCCAAACAGCATTTAGATCTGAAAGAATACATCAATAGCAACGAGCGCTTACTCAATTGTTGAATCCGTTGAACGCAGCCATTCTGTCACACTAAGTGTGTTTGAATTTCTGCAAATAAACTCAAACATTGATTGGTTGACAGATATCCCCATTATTTTCAACTGCGCATCCTTGGGAATGGTTCACTTTATGGCGCTCATCAGCGCGATGTTCATTGCGCGATCACAGATTCTATATATACTTCTATATATACTATCTTAGACTTCGATATATACTATAAGACTGAGTTTTTACTTGACGCTCATTTTCAGCATCAAGTCACGTGATCAAAATTGACAAATATCAAGCATAACATCAAGTGAAAACCCAGTTCCAGATTACTAATTCCTTAGGACAAGCTTATGTGAAATGGACCCCGAAATTGTATGGTAGTTCTGCGCATGCGTTACGAATATAGTATGCAATATGACTATGTTTTACATCAACTATTCACATGCTAAACATATAAGGAGCACAATGAAAGGAACAGGGAACAGAGAACAAGTATTTCAATCTATTAGAAATTATGTATTAGAAATCATGTATTGTGGAATACACAGTTTCTGGTAGGTTGAAATTCTTATTCTCTGTTCTCTGTTTCCTATTTCTTTTACTATGCGGAGTCCCTAACTTTATGAATGTGGTGTGATCTTATAATGAAAAATATTGTTTCTTTTGGAAAAAAAAGAGTTCAAGTAAAAAAATAAAGATATTTGAAAGACAATTGAATATTAATAAACGTATATAAAAGATGCAATTTTATTCAATTTCTTATATATTAAAATAATTTATAATAATCGGGTTATGAAAATAAGTATTTGATGAGTTTAATACTTAAATAAGTTAATCAAAATAATGTGCTGATGTCTGCGCATGTGCAGATATACATCATGCGGTCACGCGGAGCGGTTACACGCATGCGTATAATGCATGATCTACAATGGGCAGTAATAATAATGGATTAAGAAGTAGATGTAGAAAACGATCAATCATAATTGAATGTGAGAAAAACAATCAATTATAATTGGTCGATTTCCGCCTACTCTTTAATCAACTATTGTTACTGCACATTGTAGACCATGCATAATGTTACGTCAAAATTGGAGGCCACTTTTTCAAACAAGTTAGCAGTCTAATAATATAAAAGTCTGTACGCGATATCCAATGAGAATTACCTTTGTCACTAATTATACTATAATCTATCAAAAAAATCAAAAGAAATCAAGATAAGGCATCAAGATAAGCGAATAAGAATATCATATGCTATAGCATATAAAAAACTTAAGGCAGTAATACCTCTGGCACATCAGCGCGATGAGAATTAGAATGAAAACATCGATAAAGCTGTGTACTCATTGGATCGCGTACCGCGCGCGACAAACATCGCGCTGTGCCGGAAGCATTAGGGAGCGTTTATATTGGCCAAGAATTAATTAATCACAGTCAGTTATTTGATAGTAAGAAAGGAATACTCGAAGGTGATTGGTTAATTATTACAGATTATGGTATACGGTATACAGTTATGGCCAATATAAATACTCCTTTAGTCCATCGTCCCATAAGCGGAAATTTATAGCGAAACGGAAGCGAGATCAATCACAATCACAGAAAAGAAAGCAGAGTAATGAACTGCAGAGTTGTAATTGGTGCTGTTTCATTTTATCAACCATTGCTTGAAAGCGTGCATTTCATCATTTTGACATTTTTGAAATCAATTACAGTACTTTCGAAATCTAGTGACTTTAGCTTTAAAGCATTCGTAACGCATTCGTAACAACTGCATCCTATGTAGGTATTCTAAGGATATGTAGGAAATCTAAAGCCATGACGCCGCACATAAAAAAAACTTGAGCGATAAGACGTAAGTAGTAAGCGAATTGACCAATCACAGTAGAATCCGTAAGGCTATAACATAAGTAGTCAACATGTTGATTTCTTGATGGCTTCTGCACACTGGACGTGGAAACGCTTGCCGCACGGTAAGATTTCCATTTGACGCTACGACGCTCATTTTCAGCGTCAAAACAGGTCACGTAATCAAAATTAACGAATATCATGAATAAATTTTGATCACGTGACCTGTTTTGAAGCTAAAAATCAGCGTCATAGAGTCAAGTCCTTTCATATTCTCTTCATTTTTCCTCATTGTCTCTGCGTCTAAAAACTTCCAAAGATTTGGAACGTAATCTGTTCTTATTTTGAGACGGTTTCAAATATAAGATCCGACTATGGCTGTGGTCAAAATCTCGCTACAAATGCTTTGAAGCATTTGATGGACTAATTAAAAGAAAGAATTTTACAGACTGAACTAGTTAAAAAACGCTTCAAAGCATTTGCAGCATTGACCCTATGAATACTGACCAATATGAATCGAAATATTGATACGGCAATATATTGATTGGAAATGATTCGATATTCCCAGCAAACGAGAAGGGATTGAAATGAATTGAAATGGTTTCAGATTTTTAGAAATATTAATTTAATATTAAAATGAATGCTTTTCAATTCTGAATGCATTTATAAAAATTGCATGGAACATATCTCTATGTCTTTCAATCTAAAAATAATATTAGCTTTTTCTGTGTGCAACACGTAACACACACAAAATAAAAAACACACAATACATAACACACAAAACACATTGTGAATACTGTTCGATTCAAAATTTTAAATAGGAAATGCAGTTTTTCAATCCAATTGAATTCAATTGAATCCAATTAAATAAAAAAAAAGTATTCGCTATTTAAAATACGCATTTGGAAAAAAATTTCTATCTATTTTCGTTTGCTGGGATGCGAATAGCGAATTACGATATTTTTAGCGGAATTTGTTCTTCTCTTTTTCTGACAGCTTTTTCCTCTGGTGAATTCATAGGCGAGGACAGACTAGCATATAATATTATTAATATAAGTTTGTAGTCTTACATCTAAGATTGGTACAAAACAATTAATATTGTATATTAATATCAATACGCATATTACTGAATTCAATATTTTATTCTCAGAAACATATTATTGTCGATCAACCATTAAGTTAATTGATTATATTTAGATTGTACAAGTGACTGTATTTCACTGATATTAAAGTTATTGTTCTCTCAAATCAATTCTGCAATTACAATTATTTGTCTAGCTAGAAAACATTTAATGATATCAAATATTCTGACACACTGCGTAGGAGTACGAAGCTCCAAATTCTGATACACACAATACTAGTGCTGTGCAATACTAGTGTGTGCAGCACCATATGTTCTATCACGCTCCTATTATATCTCTTACTCATTTCAACGGTGCACTAAAAATGGCAGCTTCCGGATGAAGTCTGCTCCATTCTCTCCCTTAATTTTCTCTGAATTGAACAATCTCTACCTCTATCTTAAAATTTATCTTTAATTATAAAAAATCAAAAATTTCATATGATATACTGTTTGTAAATTTCCAACTTTTCATTTAATTCTTAGTGAAGGTAATGGAAAATCTTAATTTAGTAACTCACGATATCCAAAATCTCCATATGCAAACTTTAACTTATAATGCTTTATCAAACCACTTTGATATTCGTTTCAATTGCTCGGAAGTGTTAATTGATTAGTGAAAACATTTTTAATTTTTCAATAATACCTATTTGTTTTGTTCCAATACTTTTATCCTACGCTTCAAAGCCATTAGTTTTCATGTATACATTCTTTTCATTATTATTTTTGACTTTACACCTTGTTTATACAGTTATTTGAATTGAATTTTTTACATTCTTTGAATTCAGCAACAAGTTCTATTATCATTAGAAATATCCTTTTCAAAGCTGAAGCATTTGCTTCTTTATCAATATATATTAACAACAGTTGTCACTACTGAAATATTTCTTTCTTCTTGAAGATCATTTTCTTTACTACATTTATGAACAGTATCTATTTCAGTACAGAAGTAGTAGTTTCAGTACAGAAATTGTGTTTTGTTCCTTTACAGATACGTGTCTTTTATGAAATGTATGTCAGTTGAATCAAATTTTTAACATTTACGTGTATTGAAGAATCATTTCTCATACAGTATGTTACGATACTAGTTTCCTCAGAGCAACATTTTATCATTATTTACAAATATTAATAATTTTTATTTCTTATTAAAAAGTATTAGTACTATAAAATAAATAAAGCAACGAATTTCCTCTCTTTTTCTTTAATAATTTATAATATTTTCATTAATCCTGTTTTAAAATAAAAAATTTTATAATTAATTTTATCTGTTTTCTGTTTTCCTTGTTGATTTGGTAACTGGACAAACTCACCAAAAAGTGTTGAGATTACATTTGATTTTAATTTCTTGGTCCCATCTTATACTTTTTCAAATGTATTAACTGCAAAATGATACTGAAAAAATAGATTTTAAAATATTAAAAATCCTACAATATATATATTTTAAAATAAATATATTTTGAAATAATGTTTAAATGTCTGCTTTCTATACTGCTTACATTAATTATACTGATAGATTTAGATATTTTTTAATGCTAAAATATCTTTAAGTTGCACAAACAATTGTCATGAATTTTAGATCAATAAGAATAAATTTAATTAAATAAAACAAATACTACATTTCGTCAAAGCATATCTTAGTATTTAAGCACTAAAATTCGAATATAGAAATTCTCTTATTTAATTAAATTAACATAATTAAATAAATTAAATCTCACATAATATTGAATATTTATTCGGAAACCAATTTTGTCGTCCAATATTGATTATCTAGCTGTTTTTCTGACTGGATCGATCAGAGAGAAAAATAACACATTTTTACTCCCTTCCTACTTGAATTTTGACAATTCTCTGTTATACATGTACAATTTGTCATCTAATCGCAAAAAAATTCATAAGACGAAATAATCTTAAGCTGTGTGAAAAAGTTAAAGTCTCATCTCAAGCTTTATGTTTTATTACACATATAAGGTATTGTGATATATGTTTGTTTATAATTAAAATTGGTAATTATAAACAATTTACATAATCATTTCAAAAATCAATAAAATTAGGCTTATTCAATGCGTTTTTGCATAAAATGAAAGAATCTGGCAGAAAAAAAAGTGTCGCTTTGTTTCACGTACCGAGATATTAATTTAACCGAGGTGCTATAATGTGCTCTTTGTTTTCTGTTTCTTGCTTTTTACTTTTTGTTTTTTTTTTCTTTGTGATCGTTTTATCAACTCTTTCTATGCGTTTTATGTACGTATTATTTTTTAGGCGCGACGTGGCGCCTATTTCCTTAAGAAATTGTTGGTCAGTCTGGGACGAGAAAGGATTTTTACTATTACGTAACTTCGGTGCATTTATAGTGTTTTTTACAATCTTGTCACTTTTCGGCCTGCATTAAGGTTATTATTCCTTCCGGATTGATTGGTGTTTATGAGTTTTCGCAGAACTTGTCCGATCCTTCTTTTCAGATCTGTCGTTATCAGAGGACTTCACTTGAGTCTCATAGATGCCAACCATAGTCGCGACATGGAACCGATTCGTTTGAAAGAAAAGAATCGTAGCGTCTGTAGGACGTAACATTTCAGAAAGACCTACCTTCGATTTCGATAAAATTGGGCTTATTCGATATGTTTTTGCATGAAACGAAAGATCTGGCAAAAAAAAGCGTCGCTCTGCCCTGTGAGCCGGGATATTGAGCGTTCAAGTTGAAGTGTTACTATGTAACGCATTAATGTTGAATATCTATGTATAGCCGTTACATAATTTAATCGCTATTATCAAGAAGATTTTTTAAGATTGAAAAATTGTAGATTTATTTTATAATTGATAATATCCAATGCATTATTTTTAAACAAATTTAATTCAATTAATATTTATAAAGAACATCACAATTCTATCTTGATTATTTAAGAACATGAATACTTAAATTCATTCTGGACAATTTATAGATTAAATCGAACATCAAGGAAATATACCAGATGTATAAACTTAAATCCGCTGTTTTTTAGTCAGAAAAACACATTTTTTTTCCTAGGAAGCAAAAA
>Ga0157364_1003252_pt1 | contig 15719 bp, 8 predicted proteins | sample AttsexASBM2_FD_111476 | JGI IMG/M metagenome (GOLD analysis project Ga0157364, IMG submission 111476) | Fungus gardens microbial communities from leaf cutter ant in Ribeirão Preto, State of São Paulo, Brazil - Atta sexdens ASBM2 | ecosystem: Host-associated > Fungi > Mycelium > Unclassified ...
ATATAACAATTAAAGGCAAGCAGTATAGCATTAATAGTAATTTAATTGCTGTATTATATTGCTTTGTCAACAAAATATTTAATGGCTTTCAAATCAAGACAAAAATATCCAAAATATTTCAAAATTTTATTGAAAGTCGGAAAAAAATCATAAAATTTTGTCTGGAATTTTAGGATAAGGAATTTATGGCAATCCTATTCTTATATGATTACTCAGGGATTGCGATTATAATTAATAACAAATTTTTTAATAAATTCGTTTTTTTTTATCGATTGATGAAAGTTGACAACTTTGTCTTACGTAATTACAGTTAAGAAAATATATGTATTTGTTGTTATTATCAATACAATGTCATTATCATCATCATACGCTTGTTCACATGACGAGGATTCGTCGAAAGCTCTTAAGAGGCTGCCCGTGTCTATCGTGAAAGCTCCGGGTAATCTCGTGAGCGCAGAAGGTCGTCGACAAGCGCGGGAATCGCGTCGTTTCTGAATAATTTAACGCTCTCGAGCCGCCGTTCTCATAGTTATATCGGCGGTTTGTGTAGGCGAACGGTGTGGAAGTTCAAGCAGCAGGATCGGGCACGCTCAGTTGAAGACTATGAGTGACTATCACGTGGATATGCTAGGCAGAGTACTCTGCGGATCTCTATCTCCTTCTCTATTTCTCTTCGTCACCATTTCCCCAACTCCTCGCTCGCGCGACTGCAGTCGTTATCCGAGAGTTTGCGTCGAGAGTTTATCTTCTCTCGAGAGATATATCTGCACGAAAAACTGTCGTAACGTTCTGCCTTCCAATTGTTGGACTGCATGTACCGTAAAAAAAAAGTAAAAGTATATATATATATATACGTTTGTGCATTATCTTACGTCGCTTTCGTGAAATTCTCGCGTTTTCGGATATTTATTATATATATGTAATATGTAAATTACATGTATGTGTGAATATATAATATGTATTTTAGATTTTTAATTAGATACATTCTTAACAACAATGCAATAATTCTTATTTGTGAGAAAGATCGATATGAAATTGTATCAATTTTGAATATGTGTTATTCAAAATATATAACAAAAGATACATATAATAAAGATTTTTGTTCGAATACTCTCTTCAGGTATTTTCTTTCGAATTTATTTCTGTCTCTTCGAATCTTTACTTTGTACACAAGTAGATTTGCGGAGAACCGACGTTAAATCTCGCACGACCGCCTCGAATCGGCAATTCTTGTTTTCGGCGTATTCGCTTCATTCACCGCAAACCCCTCCGAGAATTAGATATTACATCAATAGGGGCGGAGAAGATGAGGGAAAAAAGCCGAGGCTCTATGCGTGCTACCGGCTGGAAAATTAAGACGAATGCGTCCGCCTCTTTGTCCTTGCCATTCTCATGATATTGTTTCACGCCTCCGTGGAAGCCGCCCTTGACAGCAGCCAATCAAGGGATGTATCTCCCGCGTTATGCCGCGGGATACGAACCCGTCACCCGAATATCGAATCCCGTCAATGTCCCCTGGCATGATGCGCGGAGGATATGGATGCTTCTCTCCTTGTGAAGATACTCATAGACATGCCACGTGCCTTTCTCCGAAGAGAATATAAGCGAAACTTAACCCTTTAAATTCTCTTTGAAGTCTTGTCAGATGATGTGGCCCTTTGAAAGTTCGTTACGTTGTAATAATATAATCTCAATGATTTCACATTGGAACTAATTTTAGAAATTCAGTTCCTCATCGTCTCTTTTATGTATGAATGTAATAAAGTCGAGAGGGTAGTTTATCCTTTTTGGCACGAATTATATACTACACGGAATGAACGATTTTACTGAAAGTATTAAAAAAGTTAGCTAGATACAATTTGAAAATAATTTCATCGAAGTATTAATTACGTTGGACACTCAAACTGACTGCTAAAATATCAAATTTTTTTGCAGCATCGTTCATTATTTGAGCTTCCACATAATTATTTTGATAGTCCAACAAAATTATATTTTCAGATTTGTACTTTTAATTACTTCCTAAATTCATTGAAATAAAATCTTATTCTTAAGAGTGAAAATTAAATCAGTTTTAAAAAACAACTAGCACAGTTTTCAATCCTTAGGAGTGAGATTTCACTCTACAGAGATTCACTCTAGAAGTTTTAACTTTTTATTTATAAATATTTAAGCAAAATCATTCTTTTGATGTACATTTATTTTATGATTATTTTTGATTAAAATCCGTTAATACATCTATGTGTAATTTAGAAATGCGACAAATCAGTCAAATTCGCACTCGGATTCTTGTAAGATTAACAATGATAGAGCGTAACATCGTTAAAGTTTGTGGAAGTGTTCATTAGGAGTTAAGGATGTCGTGAAATGCCGTATAATGACATCTTGCAAGTAAAGCCGAACGCGTAGTGTGGACTTGGAGCATGAACGTGATCAAAGATTCGCGCGTTAGAATATACGCGATATAATCGGACGCTACGCGAGAATATTACTCGTATTTATAAACGAGAACGACTTCTCATACTATAGATAGATGTACTTTAATCCTCTATTTGCAATCTGGGCCTTTTTTTAGAAGCGAAATTTCACTTTCAAATTTCTCTGAAATAAAGGAGAGCAGAATTCGGTCTCCTTATTGCTAATTGTAAATTATACATCTTTAAATCTTAAGTAAATTTACATTTTTCCTCATTTTTGTTCAAATTTGAATTTATTTATTCTATATTATTCATATATTTTTAAATTTATTTTACTATTTATATATCTTTACTTTTAAATAAGATAAATTTTTATTTTTTAAATAATGGTTATATCATTTTAGAGTTTTAAAAACTATTTGATAATATAATAGAGAAAATTGAAAAGTAAATTTTGAATTTTTTTACATTTTATTTTGAAGGTCTAAAATAGTAAAAAAAACTTAAACTGGACAAAAAAGATCCAAATTGCAGATGGAGGAAATGAAAAAAGTAATTGTAGAAAGGAGTGATTGTAGTGAAAGGTTTAAACTGCTCGATAAGGATAACTCTTAAAAGAATATCTCAAATTGTCGTTAAACTTTATTAATATCAATATTGCAGATTAGTTATTATTAAACGGATTATTAAACTATTTTCGCTACGATCTTTTTTGCATCGTACCTTGAATGTTAATTATAGAAATTTTTGCGTGAATGCACTTTTAAAAATATGCGTGAGAACACAGGAAGGATTAGGAGGGCGATGCATCATTAATTACGGCGCGGTTAATTAAGTACTCCGCGGGGGCGGAAGAGTTGAAAGTATCCCTCGCGACGAGAGAGATGGTTCTTCCTCGACGACCTTCGCCCTCATCCGTATCCCCTTGGCAAAACGACCTTGCATGCAGTGAACCTTGAATGCTAATTAATGGCTTTCCGATAATGTCCTTCGAAAGCCGCCTCGGAGGGGTTTTATATAATTCACGGAGGATCGACGACGATCGCTCGATCTTCGTCTCGAAGTTCAAGTGATTTGTTCTTATTGCCGGGCAGGACCTGTCCGGACATTGTCAAACATTAGACTCTCTTTCCCAACGATCGTTCCAAATTCTAGTCGTCGCTTTCAATCAAACTCGATATTTATCTTCCACTCGGTAAACAAGATAATTGTCAAAAATATCCTGCAAAATCATAAGATTTCTTCGCTCGTTAAAATCTGAAGACATGAATCTATAAAGGAGTTTCACCAAAGTCTTTCTCTTAATGTTTTCATGTTTTAAATTTTCCATCCAGATATTAATCTAGTCCAGAGACTATGATAAAATATTTAACGTCGAATTCTAAAAGCTTTCAAAAAGATTATTCTATCCTCGTCACTAATAAACAACTTCATACTAAAAGATTTACTAATAGAATAAAAATGTAGAACTAATCAATCGATCATTCGGTTTAGCTCGTCCAGTTTGTAATAGATCTCAACTTCCGAATTTAAAGTCGCGTATTTTTCCACACGACTCATTTTTCCGAGTGATGATTAAGCACGTATATTGAAATGAGAGAAAAAGTGCTTATGAAGAGAAAAGAATCGGAATGATAGAGATGACGTTTGAGATTTTCCAACACGTTCGTTAACGTCTTCGAGTTTCATCCTTGATTATTCGCAGATACGCGTAAACATCGGACCCAATCCGGCTGCAACTATCGTAAAGCTCCCGTAAACATTCGTAACTACGGTCGTGAGAATAACGTTCCTACACTATAAAGAACACTATGAAACCAGGTCAATACTATACTAACCAGTATCAATATTAATAATACGATTCGACAATTCCTTTACACGTAAATATACGAAGAGATAGTCGCTTCATAAAAAACGTCATAAAAATCGAGTAAGAAATGAGAACGGTGACTCCATGCCATAAAAATATCTTAACGAGGAAAGAAATTGCAAGGAAATAATATACGCATCGTAATACGCTAATCTTATAATTCCACATTAGAATTATTCGCGAGATAGAATAATTATGGAACATTAATTCTAGTATAAGTTACTTTAATAACTAAATACGTTCTTAATGCTCGTAATGGTAGTGCAGCGAAGAGTAAACGCGGTTCATTCATACATATGAATAATCGAGGGCAATTAACTTGCGTTATGGCCGTAATGAAACATAGCCGGGATGTTTAACTGACCGAGTGTAATTTAATTCGCTATAGAATTAATTTCGATAGCTCTTTCGCGCGACGGCCGATGCAATAATATTTTGCGGACAGGCTTTGACTTCCGCCATCGCGAACGAGGTCGTCGTAAAACTTGGAAGTCAACTTTAATCGCCATTGGAGACGTGCATCGCGAAAATCGAGTTGGAACTCCGCGCTGCTTTGTTGGTTTGCAATTAGCTCGAGTTTGACTTCCTCCGGAAGTGACACAAATCGTTAACTAGTACACGCATTCAGACAAATTTCATTCGTGAGATATAAAGCAGTTGAACGAACGTCATTTTTGTTTCGTTTCTCAAGATCGCAGTTTTTAAAATTAAAAAAAAATTATAATCAAGATAATTTATTATCCGAAATAAAATGAAACGTGTGTATGATTGTTACTACAAAAGAAGTTTTTATATTAATTTATATTCTGTGTAGATAACCACAATTAATATGTAATTACATAAAACAAAATTATTTTTTCTTTCTATTATTATATATATGTAATCATCGTTATATCATCAAGTAATTATCGACTATATTTTATATATTAACTATATTTTATATAATAAAATATTTTATATAATAATGAGATTTATGAAAGTAATTACACGAAGCATTACCACAAAAAAGCGTGAATATGTATATATGATATTCAGTCTGTTTTCTAAGTCCATTAGACAATGTTGCTTATGGTTATGTCAGTCGGAGGAACGCCGCAAGAGAGAAAAGAGAAAGGATAGTTGACTCTATCCAAGCTCGTTTGCCGCCATTGTGGAGGATCGCGAGAGAGAAGTCGGGTCATGGCTGAGCTTTCGACGACGACGATGACGACGATGAAGATGAGGACGACATGAACGGGAGTTCGCAGCAAGGTCGTGAAAGTTTTTACGCGCTTGTTTCATGGAAGCCCGCTGTGTAAACAGCCCGCTAACACGGTGTGCTCTGCTTCCTAACGTCTGGCTTCTGTTGCACGATTCCACGCGCCCGTCGTTCTGGAGTCTAATTATAATCAGATGACAGACCTAGCTTATTCAGGGAAACGATAATACGAAAAGCACGTCACAACACGCCGGCGACGCGCCGTGGAATCTGAATCTCCGATTTAGATTTTTTTCCTGTTACATAGAGGGTGCTTTTCTTTTAGTGACACAAGTCGACACAAGTATTAATCTATCATTTTTTTAGTGGATAATAAAGATAGAACGACACTTGAGCCGACTTGTATCATTAAATAGAAAATATTTAAAGTGACCCATACTCTAATTGTACAGCATTTTGGTAATTGCATGGAAAAAACCTCGAAAAAAATTAAAGTAAAGTATTTAAAAGTTTAGTTTAAGTATCTAAAAGTATCTAAATACAGATCTGTAGGAAATAATTTTGTTGGACTATCAAAATAATTATGTAGGATGTTTTTATTTCTTGAACATCACATTTTGGACAAATCATTTGGACAAATCATATTTCATTTTCGTGCATGGATGTTCAAGCATAATGAGCAATGCTGCAAGAAGTTTTGGCGTTTTAATAACCAACTTAAACACCTTACATAATTATTTTAGTACAGTAAAATTATTTTCAGCTGAATTTTTAAATATTTTTGCAACAAAACTGTTCTTTCCAAGTATTCTAGGCTAAAATTTTTTTTAACACGAATATGTGTTAGATTATAATGATAATTTTTTTTAATTTTAAGCGAATAGGCACATGAAAAAAAACTTTTACTGAAGCATTAAAAAATTTAACTAGATACACACACAGATCTGAAAATAATTTTATTAGAATATTCAAATAATTATATAGAATATTCAAGCATAATAAGCAATGTTGCAAAAAGTTTTGACAGTTTTCTAGCAACCAACTTGAGCGTCCTACATAATTATTTTTATGGTTCAACAAAATTCTTTTCAAATCTGTACCTAACTGAATTTTTAGTTACTTCAGCAAAATTGTTCCGTGCAGTCAACCACTGCTCTGTTTCCTGTTATCGACTTTTAGTTCAGATAGTATCGATTTTCGATCGCGCAGTCGTAAATGCTAATTATTTCGAAAATAAAGCGTCAAATTATATTTTTATGAAGATAAATTCCACTTCTAGTAAAGTATGTTCTTTTATCGAGTAAAAAAACAAGTTTAAATTTTTCACTCTTATAGATATATTTTTTTATGCATAACCGCGCAGATGTTTTTATACGCTTCTACCAACATAAAATTTTCACGATCGTGTTTATCATCACGCGCGGGAAACGATCGAATACTTTGAGCATGATTGCAAAATTGTACGTCGTTACTTACGTCCCGTTAAAGTTCCAGAAAGGCGCGATTCTCGTATGCTGAAATTCCTGGTGAAAGAGATCAACGAGAAAACGCCGCGGTTGTGGCTCGTGCTATTTGCCGGTATCAAAAGACGCAAATCAGCTAAAGGAAGGGAGGATACGCAGACACCAAAGAATCCTCTCGTCGACGACCATGATACGCCGCCGTTGCGGAAAAGTACTGCGGTGGCGAGGGAAAATAAATCGTAGCCTGGTATAGTATGCTAAACGAGAACAAAAGCACGCAGGTCACGCGGTATGTTAGCTCGAATCCCATTTGCCATATATGGTGAAATGGCATGGCGAAATGGTAAAACGAGGCGCAAAAGAGCGTAGAAAATCCTCTGCGTTTCTTCGTCTGAAGAATAGATCAAAGGATAGATTTGTTGAGCGCAGGTCTCGTTATTACGTTATTGAATCATGATATCGAATGAGTGCGACAGCCACGGAATGTTCGCTTAATGCAGCATGGTTATTATTGAAATCGGAATTGCATTGATTTATCAGGCGCGATCATCTCGGCTTTATCTCGTACACTCCGATGGACATTGAATATAATATTATATATAGACGTGATTGAAAAATTCGCGAGTATATATCCGCATAATTTTGTCATTCAAGCGTTTCGAAGTGAATGAAATAAATTTCGGAGTATAATTTTGAATAATAATTTACTTCATGTATCACGATTAACATTACAAATTAATTTTTCTGAAGATTTGAATATAAATTCCTCACACAGAGAAAAAAATGACTGAATTATAATAACGTAATTATAATTTGTAATCATTTTTGTTGCCAACAATAAAAATTTTGTCGATAAAACTATAAATGTAATTATTATTACTACATTATATTGGGTTGTTCGGAAAGTTCGTGCCGACCTATATAATTTAATAAATGTATACTAAAATTTAAATTTTCTGCGTTTCAATTTTCCTTCAACATCGGCACGAACTTTCCGGACAACCCAATAGTAGCAGTAATAAGTATAACAAAAATAAAGCTCTTAATCATATTCCACTCTAAATTCTTTAGAGTAAAATCTCATTCTAAAGAGAAAAATTGAGCCAATCTTTAAAAAAGAGTAGTTCAATTTTCAATCTTAAGAGTGCTCTTTAGAATGAACTTTCATTCTAAAAGTTTAGAGAGTAATTACTTTGTCACGTAATTATATAGTCACACAAATACAAATATAAACATTTTTCTCTTAATGTGTGATAAAGTTCTGATACTATAGTTCTTAGTTTATAATATCTTGCGTCAATCTTCGATTCGAACAGAATGATCACGACATTGATTTTCGTTCCGGTGATCGAATGCACCTCTTTAATGCCAGCATGAAAGCATTCTCTGAAGTAAAGGGAAACAAATTCTTTCCTGTATCCTATCGAATACACCAACATGATGCGAGTTGCCTTTTCCGCTATTTTTGCCATCCTGTTTTCTGCTCATTTTTCAGTTCTCCAATTCCCATCAAGACGCGCGAAGTTCCGTCGAGACTGCGAGAGCGCGAGTGGCATTCCTCCCGCATTTCTTTTCGCTTCTCTCTTTCCTTCTCTCTTTTCTCCTTTCTTTTTTCCGGCGTCCACGCTTCTCTTTTTCGCGACTCTCGAGGCGTCGGCGAAAACAAAGCGGATTCCCTCGCGTAATAAAGAGACTTCGCTTGGCGTAAAAAGGCTTGACCGTTCGCTTCTTTGCCCGTCATCTCCTTAGCTATTCAGTCTTATTCCTCCTTCTTTCTTTCCCTCCTGACGGAGAATCTTGTATTGGAATCGGAGAAAGGTTTTTCGCAGCTTTATGTACGACATTTGCAATTTTAAACGGCAGTACTTGAGAACTTATGATTACTATTTCTTAATGCATCTTACAGTTCACTTTTAAAATTTAAAAACAAGTTAGATTAGCCATCGATTTAAAAATTAACACGAAGCAATATTTTCCAAATTATAAATGCAGTCGTGCACATTTAATAATAATTATAACACAATAATAGCTAAATCGCGCTAGTATTCTCTGACTTGAATGTTTTTGATTCATTAATTAAGAGAACTATTGTAAATCTATATTTAGTCAAAGCGGTTCTTAAGATTCGCACTAAAACAAATTTAATGCTTAAATATTTTAGAGTGAATTTATAATATATATCCAATTCTGCAAGCCGTGTGCCAAAATCTTTTTTGGTCTTGAAACGCAATCATGAAGATTATAGAATTAGAGTAGTAATATAACGTACTAAATTGACAAGCAATTTAATAATTTTTGATGCTGATAAGCATCTTAGAAAGATATTAATAATTTGAAGCTAATCTAAGCATCTCAAGAACTGTAAATAATTCAATTCATTTACCGAAAAATATTGCTTCAGCCAGGATTCTAACGCGGTTTTTGATTCATTTTGGAAACTCACGCGTACATTAATTTTTTTTTTAACATCTTAGAATATTTCTCTTGCCACTTTTAGCCGGAGGCGACTAGGTGGCCAACACCGGGGAGAGAGAAGAGGTGGGATGGTTTTCGCAATCTCACAGCGGCTATAATTCAAATCCAAACTTGTCCAATTGCCCGCGCTCGTCGCATTATACCGTCGACTTAATCCGAACTTTCGTCGTCGCCGAGGTTAAAGCAAAATTCAGAACGGCGGCACCATCGTTGAAACAATCGTTCGCGCGCGCGCGCGCGCGCGCGTGTGTGTGTGTGTGTGTGTGTGTGTGTGTGTGTGTGTGTGTTTGGCGGAAATATATGCCGCGCAGATTTCTTCGTCGTTTCCCGCGGGGTGCAACACTTGCATCTCGCGGTAACCGAGAGTTTTTGTACAATGTGGAAAACGGGGACGGGAAGAAAATTACGTTGCTAAATTACCAATCCTGCACGAACGTATCGCGAATACCGCTTCTACCCTGACGCGGAAACGGAACTGCGGTGCAGCAGCCCGAAGGATCGAGATGAGAAAAGTGAACGAGTAGTCGCGGCGCGCGGTGCATGCAAATTAATTTTCGTCTCGAAAGTACGAGCGAATTGTCCGTGATAAATGACGGCGTCCAACCCTGCCTTGATTTCTAGACTAATAAACGATGGCGTGAAATAAGATATAAATAAATGTAATTAAAATAGAATTTCTCGTAAAATATTTCCATTCCTACATTAATGAATCAAATATTCCATTCTGAAAAGTATACGTTAAAATCTTGTAAAGCGGATTTGTTCATATAGGGATGGGAAATCGAGAAAGATAGTGGATATATTCTAGGTAATAATCCGAAGCTTATAATTCTGCTTGAACATGAAATGGAAATACTCGCTTTGTGCCATTTCAGCCAAGTTACTTTCGCAATAAATAAACCATTAAGTACTAGAGGACCGAAACACATCCGCAATATAGAAATAAAAATCAAGTTAAGCAGAGTTATTTACGACTATTAAAATTCGTTTCTCTATATATAGACAAAACTATAATGTTGTTTCAAAAACATTTAGATAAATGAAATTAAACAATTGAAATTGCGGTAAATTTGCTTTTTAACAAAACAGTCTCTATATATCATAATTTATCTCGGAAAATATTTTAGAATTACTTTTATGATAAATTGAAGTACTTATGTATATAAGAGCATCTAAAACGAATTTAAATCTTATTTAAAACAAATTTAGTATCGCATAAATAATTGAAATATAAGAATTTAAATATGTATTTTCGGACCAGGCAGGAAATTGAAAATGAATCAAGAATTGATTGATTTTTCTACATTTATTCAGAAAAAGAACTGAATGGTTTTGTCTGAAGTATCTAACTGAATTTAACTGAAAATAAATCTTTTAATTATGTAGGACGCTCAAGCTGATTGCTAGAATACGTGTCAAAATATTTTGAATTATTAATTACTCTTTATGCTTTTATAAGTTTCCTATATAATTATTTTTAGTCCAATAAAATTTTCAGATTTGCATCTATCTTTACATTTTTTAATACTTCAACAAAATCTTTTTTTTCGTGTAATAGTCGTATTATAATGCGACTATCTTGCTAACTTCAAGAGATATGTTCGATCTCGCAGAAAGCTAAATTCATTTTTGCACATATTGCGGATCCGAAAGAAGAAAACAAAGCAGAAGAGTGAAGAATCGAAAGTGAAGAGCGAAACGTAGAGAGAATAGAAAAGATTCTTAGCCGGGAAATATAGCCCTGAAGCGGTACAATTATATCTCGATTAAGATTCAAGAATGAATTTCGCGAAGTGCGGCTCGTGCTTTTTGCCCTTTTTGAGGTGCGAGAGAAGGAAAGATAACGAGGAGATTAAAAATCACTCGGAACGCAACTTACGTGGAAATTTCATGTCGGATTAAATGCAACTGCCGCTACCGTCGCGTCTAGTTCTATGATCTCGAGAACAGCCGCGCGATAAGAGAGTCCGGCGAACGAGAGTCGAGATAATCTGACGGGAATTAAAGTAACACGATTTTCGTACAGCGCGAAACGACTGTTTCTCCGTGGAATGGAATTTCCGCGGGACGAAGAGGATGTGCAAGAAAAAATTTAGCTTCACAAAGAGGGTTACGCTTTCTCTCTGTCTCGGCTTTGGCTTTACATAGTGAACTAATACTTCCCTACTTCTCCTTCTCTTCGTCGAAGATACAATTTCTGTGCTTGTTATTTCGCTTCGTCTCTCTGTCACTATTTTCTTCTGTTTCACAAGCTACATTTTCGTATGCGTTTTTTCCCTTGCTCGTAAGAGTGGCTCGTAAATGATTTTCTGCGCATTCTTCCGTACATGTATGTAATAAAATCGTCCACAAAACGCGTTTGATGCACTTTTATGTGCGTCACATAAACGCAAACGCTCATCCGAGTGTCGCAACGTAACATTCTTTGAAAAGTAGACACATATTTCTCGGAAGAAAAACGATTATAGTGCGATTATTTAAGAAAATTTATGGCCATTCTAAGAAAAGTATTTTTCCAGGAAAAATGCGAAAAGTGCGCAAAAATGCGTTTTTCGCGAGAAATAGTGAGTTTTTGCGGAGAGAGATTCTGTGATTATAAAGTATGAAATTCACGAGATTCACTTATGGAATTGTCTTCATTGTCACCCCAATTTCGAGAACCGCGGATGGACAGAATGCTCACTACGTTTCCGACCTTTATCGCTGAAAACGCAAAGAGGACGAGGAGCGACCGTGGGGGCGAGAATTCAATTAAGGACTTACCCGATGCATTTAACGCCCCGTAAAGCCGGACACGAGAGTGCGCAAAAACCACCAGCGGGGAGGAAAAGGGCGCTTTCCTCGTGGAAACCAGCGGGGATTTGTGCGACGCGGTGTGACGCGTCGTCGTCCTATGTGTGCATTTGCCACGCACAACGCCTTGCCTCTGCATTGTGTATCAGAATAAACGACGCGTCGTTCATTCCACGTTAATCCATCGACGACGTTGAACCTGTGAAGCGCGCCACGTTACGGAGAATACTCGATACATTAAGCCCCTAAATACTGCGACAGCTCCACGAAATGGGTAAAAGAGATAAACGGTGAGATTTGATTAAGTAGAGATTTGATTAATTGAAAATATGAGAGACTCACGAACTTCAAAGATGTTTCGTGAATTAGATGCATGTTAAATCGCGTGCTCGATTCACATGACTTTGCGGTCTCGTTTTAATCCTTTGAAGCTGACGTCAAAATTTGATGTCAACTTTTAACACAAACGCTGAATCTGTAAGACCTGAATTTATGTTAATTAAAAGGCACTAAATAATTTCAAGGAATGGCAACCAAACCAAAATGACAACTCGTATAAAGGGAATGAATAAGTAACATTTTTGACAAAGGGATTTATATATTGAGTGAATCCAATAGATCCACCGTTACAGTTCCGGAGGAGTAAAGTGCAGAATTGAGGAAGGCCACGACGGACGATGTTATTAAATTAAACACGACAACTGAGCCACGAGTCGGTTGTTTCATATTACGCCATTACTCAGCGGCGACAATGGAAAATAATTAACAATCGAGTCCCCGCGCGCCGTTTGTATTTATTGCTCGCCGACGTCTCCTGCCGTTTCACGAGATACGATACTGTGGGAAACGGAGCCTTTATTATCCGGTGGGCAATTAATTTCGATTACGGTCGGTGCTACAGACTTGACGTCAAAATAATTCGTCAACACGTTGCAGACGATACTAGTACTGACCATGATCTTTATTAGGTCGCGATTTAATGACGAGCAAAACTATGAACAGTAGCAGCAGTACCTTCGAACTTCGAATTAATTTCATCCCAATGAATTTCTGAGAGGATGTTCTCTATTCTGTGACGTCAGCGTTATTAATCAACCGTAATTCTGCATCCATGAATGATAAATGCTGCAGCATTTAGCTATACCACGTTAAATGATATCAATAATGCTAAGCGATATATATATATATCTTGTTAACAGTAAAATACAGCTACGCTTGTTTTAACATGAAGACATTTATTTCAATTATTTCAATTATTGTATTTTGCATAGAAAGAAAGATTTTATTAAAGTATTTAAAAATTTAGATATAGATAAATCTGAAAATAATTTTGTTGGACTATTAAAATAATTATATAGGAAATTCAAACACGTGATAAGCAATGCTGCTAAAAGCTTTAATAGCAATCTAAGCGTTTTCTCTATAATTGTTTTAATAGTCTAAAAAAATTGTTTTCAGATTTATATTCAATTAAATTTTTATATTTTTAACAAAATCATTCATGTGCTTTAAAAATATCAATTGTATTTGATACCGAATATATCCTGTGAATGCAACGGCTAACAGTATAAACTGTAGAGAGACGTGATTGACTCTATCGGATTTCGGGTCACGCGGTGTTAACTTCCTGAAATATATCTTCTCATCGAGACGCCAAGAGGAGCGCGGAAAGCGGCGTGTCTCCAATTATCTGTAATGATGTAAAATCGTGCGGTGATAATGGGTCGAGTGGCGTGCAACAAGGTCGGGAGACACATGTTCCCTATTAATAGCCGTGCGTCGTTTTTAGCGTCGCGAGAGAGACGAGTGCATGAGAGAACCAGGAGGATCCAAAGAAGAAGAAGACGAAGAAAGAGAGACGGTGCGCGGTGCTCGTCTCGGAGTTAAATACGTCCCTTTTCTTTCTCTCTTCTTTCTTCTTTTACGGGCCGGCCATCCGCTGAAGACAATACCAAAACTACTCTCTTGCGTCGCCCATCCGTCCGGTGACCTCCCTCTATTTACATCGGTCGCGACGATTATTCTTACCACCCGCTCGCTTTTAACGCCAGCTGCGTCGGGTGTCGTTCTTTTTATCTACGCTCGATTTAACCAACGATAAGATGTAACGCGCAAACGATTATTATGTGTATGGCAATCGTGCTGTCAAGAAAGCTGCTCCATTTTGTAAGCTCGACTTGCCGGATTTTCGCGACTGCATTTCACTTTCGATTCTCGTTTGGAAAACTCTGGCGAGATCGTTCTTTCGCGATAATGAGATCACTTTAACCGTTAAACGGAAAACGGAAGATGCTCGATACGATTTTCAAACGTTTCTCTCGTGAATTTGACTCTCCAGTTTAAAGAAAAGAATAATGATATTTTTACACAAAAGAACAGTTTTGTTGAAATATCTAAAAAATTTAGGTCCAGATATGAAAATAATTTTGTTGGATTAAAAATAATTATGCATAACTTAAATGTTGAGTGCAAAAAATTTCAATATTCTAGCAACTAGTATAAGTATTTTAAATTATTTTGATGATCCGATCAAATTATTTTCAAATATCTAAATCTAGTTAAACTTTTAGATTCAAAATCATTCTCATTTCGTATAGCATTCTGTACGTATCTTTTATATATTTCACGTTTATTTTATTCACATCCAAAAAAAATGTTAAATTACTATTTTACATTATTAAATTCCTCAGTTGCTATACTTAACTATCTAACGCAGTTATCGCGTAGCGACAAGATGTCCAAATTTACGGCAATACTTTTCATTGAGTTATCGTACTTAAAGAGAAGTAGCCGGGAAAAATATTGACCAGCGAGAGAATTGCGTGGGTCGCATTTTAATTGGAATTCTTTTCCTTATTCGCGATGCTTTGTTCGCACCTTCGGTCGTGCCTTACAGATCATGCTGATGAACAAAGGAAGTTGTACAACGAGTTACAATGTATTCGTAAAACACCTCTTTTTGTATCGTCAAAAATTGAAGATACACATTGAAATAAAAACCTTTCGTAAATTACAAGAGATATAAGCACCATCAAATATAAGAAGAAAAATAGTACGAAATCAGGAGTTCTCTATTGTGAGAAGAAAAAATTTACAATCATCCATCTAAATTCTTAATACAGGTACTTTATTTATATAATCGTATCACAATTAATATTTCATGGTGATCAATAAATATAAATGGCTACGTTGCTGTCGATTATTATTTGTTTAAAATTTATTCTACAAATGCGGACGCATAGTTGTAAGTGGTTTAATTGTAAGAATAGAGCAATTACAGTTGAATATTTTCCTTATATTCGACTGTGATTGATCAATTCACTTTACAATTACAGCCACTTACAACTTACGCAATTGTAGAATAAGCTTTACTTTACATCTCTAAAAGAAAAGTACCGCAAGTTCACCTTCAAATAATTACGTGTTCATTATTATCTCGTGTATTTCGTATCTCATGCTAATATATTGAGAAAAAAATATATACGATAATAAAAAATCTTCTATTA
>Ga0157364_1003253_pt1 | contig 15719 bp, 13 predicted proteins | sample AttsexASBM2_FD_111476 | JGI IMG/M metagenome (GOLD analysis project Ga0157364, IMG submission 111476) | Fungus gardens microbial communities from leaf cutter ant in Ribeirão Preto, State of São Paulo, Brazil - Atta sexdens ASBM2 | ecosystem: Host-associated > Fungi > Mycelium > Unclassified ...
ACATATTTTTTTATCTATTTCATTATTAAAAGGCTTTTTGTTTAAAAGATAGATAAACTTATCCTTCAAATCTTTTAAACTTTCAAGTCACTTTTACAGTGATATAAAAAATCCGTCGCATAGTAAAAATATTTCTATTATGATAAACATTTACCAATACGATTATATTTGTAAATATGCATTTAATTTCAGGTTTTGCAGCAAATGAATTGGCGTCTAGAATAGATCATGCCAAGTCGAAAGTCATTATCGCTGCGAGTTGTGGCCTCGAACCGTCCAAAGTAATTAAGTAAGTCTTTTCATTTAAAATATTATGAGAGATTTATCAAAATTGTGCTTTTAGCTCTTTATAAGAAATTCGTAGAAAACTCTCCAAAAAATGTTAAATATATATTGATATTAATATTAATTTAATAATGTTAATATTAATTCATATATTTTAAGTAACAATTTTTTCAATTAATTTATTTCCCACCCCTGCAATCTGCCAAATATCTTTTAGACATTCTTATTCATATAAACTTTTACATCTTCGTTGTCTTTTTACATTCTGTCTTTAATTCAAAATGGAAAAAAATAGAGTGATTCAACCAAATTATAGCTTTCTGACCGAGTTCATCTATAGCTAAGAAGATTTAATGATTCAACAAAGAAATTATGTCTGTAAGCAATTATCAATGCTAATTCAGCAAATTTTTTACTGAATTATGAACAATGAAAATTGCTAATGTAACAAGTTGTTTTCATTGCAGCAGCAAAGATAGCAGACACATAGCGTACCATCTTAGAGATAGTACGTTGTTAAAAATTTTTATTTATGCATTGGATTGATTTTCACACAGAAAATTATTTTTGCCTTATTAAATAAATTTATTATGTTGTTATAAAAAATATAATCAATCACTTATTTTATTTAGCTAACTTTGTTACTTTAACAAAAAATTGGCTGTCCATATATTACGGCTATAGATTTGCTAAATCAGTGAAGTTTTTATTGTTTTAACAAATTTTTTTTTCTGTGTGCAGGTATACAACTATGTTAAACAACGCCCTGGATATGATCATTGTACCGAAGCCGAAGTGCATCATATTTCAGAGAAGAAATGTGTGGGAAGCTCCGTTATTCGAGTCACAGTTTGACTGGGATGATATCATGAAACGATCAAAACCTCATCCGTGCGTAATGGTCGAAGCTAACGATCCACTGTACATACTGTATACATCGGGGACTACAGGTAATACTTAATGTACATAGCTAATATTATAGAGGAACCCAGTGATGTTTCTGAATGAAGGGAATTTTCTCATATAATTTTCTTCCTTTGATTTCTTACACTTCGAAAAAATTTTCTCTTCTATAATTCCCTTTCATTCTCGAAAATATCTCTTGCTTCTTTAGTGTTATAATAAATTAGATGGATTCCTTTGATGGAACATCAAAATCAAATCTCTGTTGCGCAATCACAAAAATTATTTGATATTAGGGGAACCAAAGGGGATTTTAAGGTCAATCGGCGGTCATTTGGTGTCACTTTGCTGGTCCATGCAAACGATTTATGGACTAAACAAAAATTCTGTTTGGTGGGTAGCCTCCGATATGGGATGGGTTGTCGGGCATTCCTACATTTGTTATGGCCCTCTCGTTAAGGGCGCGACGAGCATCATGTACGAAGGAAAACCTGACAGAACACCGGATGCTGGTCAATATTTCAGGTTTGAATACTTTTTTATTAAAGCATTTTGCTTGAGAAGCGTTTTCTAATAGGAAAAGAAAATTTCTTTTATTCAAAATTAAATTTTTATCAATGTTTTTGTTGAAAAATACGCAGCTTAAAAAGTCTACAAATATTTTTCATAACTGAAAAATCAGTTTTATAACAGCCCGAAAAAAGTTAATAAATATTAACCGTAATTTTTTAAATTGCGCTATTTTTCTTTCTCATATAATAATTTTAATTCTTCAAGAAATCTATGTGGACGGTATTCATAGTCCAGTTCTTCTGTTAAGACCGTCTTAATGTAATATCTTATTGTTCTGTTTGGTTCATGACATCTTAAGACGGTCTTAAATGTAAGATCCGACTATGAATATCTATTTCTAGAGCAATTCCTTTGTACGCAAATGAGATGCTAGTACGTGTCTGACTTATTTCGTTTATTACTACTTCTACGGATTATCTTACTTTCGTATGATGTCACATCATCTGTAACGACTTCATCTTTAAGAAAGTTTTTTCTTTTTTCCCAGACTTATTGAGCAACATAGCATAAATGGAATATTTTGCGTGCCTACTGCTCTAAGAGTTATAAAACGAGCGGATCCGGAAACGCTTTTGGGGAAAAAATATTCATTAAAATCGTAAGTTTCAAATCAATCCATCAATTACTAATTCTCCGATATTTAATTATTTCGAACTGTAATATAATACACAATAAAGAAAAGAATAAATTATCGTAATCTCCATCTTTTTCAGAATAATTTTGTGTAATATATGTTATTCGTATCGAAATATGCCTCTTTTTGTACGTATGATTTTGCTAAAATATTTAAAAATTCAATTAGATCTGAAAATAACTTTGTTAAACTATCAAAATAATTATAAAGATACTCAATGCTGCAAAAAGTTTTGATATTTCAGCAATTAGTGCGAATGTCCTACATAATTATTTTTATTCTAACAAATTTTCAGATTTCTTTCTAACTAAACGTATTTTAGCAAAACTGTTCTTCTCGTTATAATTAAACAAATTCCTATAAAAATTAACTACAAAGATAAGACCATGTAAATACACCACTTAAAAGTAACATAATATCGATGTTATAATTTCTCATTCAGCAATGCAACTGTAATACGTAACACAAGTATTGTTATATTATACTATTTATATTGGTAAATGTATAACATTAATCTCAGTAAACATAATGTTACATGTAATATACTTTTTAGTTGCAATGTTAGCTCAACAAGATAATTGTAATATAACACAGTGTGTTTACTGGGATGTAATATGTTACTTTTAATTGATGTTTATTGAGAAACAAATTCCTTATACAAGCAACTTTTCTTTCAGCTTAAAAACAATATTCGTGGCCGGCGAGTTTTGTGATTATGAAACGAAAGCTTGGGCAGAGAAAACGTTCAAAGTACCCATCTTGAATCATTGGTGGCAATCGGAGACCGGACATCCCATCACAGCGCTGTGCTTAGGATACGGTCATTACGCTAATTTGCCCAAATTCAGTACGGGACTTCCTATACCTGGATATGAAAGTGAGTCCTCTCGATCGTTTTCAGAAATGCTTTCGAGAACTTTTTTATTACGTCTCTATGTTTGATTATTTCCCTGTAAACATTTCACTTCATAATAATCTTTTTGATTATCTCTATACACTTACAAATTCATCATCGACAGTACATGTCTTGCGCGAAGACGGGAGTAAAGCGCCACAACACGAACTCGGGCGTATCGCGATAAAATTACCATTGCCACCTGGATTCATGTTGACACTTTATCAGGCATCCGAGAGGTTCAAGCAAGTATACTTCTCGACATTTCCGGTAAGTAAACGTGCACGACATTATCGTATATAAATTACGTTTACGATGTCATAGAGTAAATGTATATTTCGTATATATATTTACATACATACATATAAACTTATCCAAGAAACGCAAATCAATAAAAAAATCAAAATAACCTTATTTTGATTCTTCAATATCAATTAACAATCAAATTTTATAACAAAAAAATCATCATTTTAACTTTCATGACGAAAAAATAAAGTCAATTTGACTTTCTCTTGATGTGTCAATTTTGTATTCCTTGGGTACTTTGGGGCTTATTCATTTACTCTTTTTTTACCTCATCTGATTCTCCTTAGAAACTTAAGCTGCCCTTAATCAATAATATTGCAATTATTTTATACAATATTATTGAAAACATACTCAATATAGCCTTGATTAATATCATGCAATCAAATATTGTGCAATAATATTGATCATGTAGGAATCGCTTTAACTTACAAGAATCTTTCGCGATTTGAAATCTTGAAAGCTTTCGAAAATATTTTTTTCCAAAAAAAGAGACTCCAGATTCTCCCCTTGCCGGAGGATCTATTGTTAAAATCAGGCTCGAAGATTATCTAATTATTTTGATTATGAAATGATCCTATTAAAATCAAGTTCGGGGGTCATTTATTTCGCTCGTGAGATGAGATTTCGATATTCTTACAGGGTTACTATGACACGATGGACGCGGGATACATCGACGAGTTTGGCTATGTTTATGTCACAGCGAGAGACGACGATATTATAAATGTAGCCGGCCACAGAATATCCACGTCTGCGTTAGAAGATATTATTTTAGGTCATGCCGACGTGGTGGATGCTGCAGTTATCGGTGTACCTGATCATATGAAAGGAGAAGTACCGCTATGTCTTTACGTTAGACGAGAAGGTACGTTCGTAAGATAAAAGTACCAGTAGCCGGACGTTTAAACATAGATTGTCATAAATAATACAATTTATAATATCAGAAAGATTTTTAATATAAATATTTATATTCATTTGAAAACTCAAGACTCCCTTAAGCAAGGAAGAATTATTTCAACTCACTTATAACAATTATTAATTAAATATTAAATTATTAATTAAAATATTTAAATAAGTAACAGAAATGCGTCAATGTCCCGTGGCCGGATATTGGGACGTAATTGTCTCATTGGTTACGTAATTGTCTCATTGGTTACATTGTGCATTTAGTTCGCGGCCTATACAATAAGTGTTTTTGTTTAATCTACAGGATAAACAAGGATACCTATTGTATAGGCCGCCTAAATGCACGTAGCCAGTGTCCAACCACAATTAGGAAATTTGTATGCTGATAAGAAATATTAATATAAAGATATAGATGTTTAATGACAAAAGACAACTAATTCAAATTGCTTTTTACCTTAAAAATCAATTTGAATTAGTTGTGAATAGACTGGTTTTGTTGTATATAAAAATTAAGTAAAGCACAGAGCTAAGAATAATTATATTATATTATTATTAAACCATCTAAATAATTATATTAAAGTTGATTGATAGAATGCAAAAATTTTTGCAGATCATCATTATGCTTGAGCATAGAAGAAAGGAGAAAATTATGAAATAATTCAGTTTTACTGAAATAACTTAGTAGATATTCATGTGACATGATTACTTTAGTAGTTTGAATTTTTATAAAGTGGTATCAATTATACGGGAACCAACAAGGGTCATTTAAAGAAAAAAGAAAAAGAAGATATTATACAAATAAAATTCAAATGTATAATATGTAATTACAAATGTAATTTACAAAATGTAATTTACAAATGTAATTTACAAAAAATTATTAATTTAAAAGAAAAAAGTTGAAGTTATGGAATAGAAGGGAAGATATGAAATATCATCAATTAATATATAGTACAACTTTACATTTTGAATAAATATATTTGGTTATCAAATTTAATTCGATTATACTATTTGAAAGTCACATCAAGATCTCTAAGCTGGACTTATAAAATGATATGCTATCTGCATACTTGAAATGCAGCTTTTACGATCAACGCAGTAAAACAACAGTAGCCATCTTATAACGTCTAAGCAGACTGTAAAATGCTACAAGACATTATTCTATAATCATTTTCTTTCCTTTGTACATAATTATTTAGATGATTCAACATACTTAATAATTTTTAGATCTGTGTATTTAGTTAAATAAATATTTCAAAAAATTTTTCCGTAATAAATTTCAATTTATTAACTCAGTATTGAAATAGTAATTTCAATCAAAATCCAAATTCAATCCTGATTAACTTATCAAGTGATATCTACATAATTACATACTTAATAATTTTCTTTAATATAGACATTCATTTCTTATTTAGAATTATTAATCTTTTATGGAAAGAAATATTTGATTAGAGATAAATCATATAATTAATAATTTTACTGTGAGCAATTCTATCAGTTGAATTAATCATCCATTATATATACGTTAATTAAAATTTAATCGTAGTATCATATAACAATCGGAACATACTCCAATTAATTTATAAACATCCGTATTATTTTAATGTAAAAAAATTATTTATTTTTTTATTATTTGACATATACGAAAGAGGAAAGATAGAAATTAAGATAGAAATTAAGATGATGAGTTTCACTCTCAATAATTCTATTTAATTAATCCTCAATTAAGTTGATGGAAGTTTGGTCGCCCTAAATTAATAATAGCAGATCGAGTATGTGTGAATTATTAATATACAATAGGATTAACAAAAGGATTATTCTTCTTCAGATGCGACAAGCAATGAAGAAGAGATAAATCAAGAGCTAGTCGCTCGTGTGAGGAAGATGTTGGGACCGATCGCGTCTTTTCGCACCGTCGCCGCTATTACTGCGCTACCCAGAACGCGATCGGGGAAAATAATCCGGAAAGCAATCGCTACGTTGGCGCGATCGAAGCAAGTCAAGGTAAGATCGTGTAAATTACACGACAGAAGCACACTTACCACGCGCCGAACAGAATCAATCGAAATTCAAACGTCGCGAATTCGATGTGAAGTCGTTTGTTATCTCACCAAACATAAAAGTAATTTGGCAGCATTCAGCAAAGAAAGCAACTCTGTAGCTATTTGTAAAATTCTTTAATTAGTTTACAAATTTATATCATTTTTACGATGATGTTAGCAGAGTATCTTTAATACTAAAACCGCGAATCTAAATTGATCCAATCGCATAAATCTGGTTTTTTAAAAGAGAGAGTTGTTATCATAAAAGTAATTACTTGTTTTAATTAATGAACTTGTTTTAATTAACTTGTTTTAATTTACGAAAAGTCTCAAAAATCTAAAGCTCTAGCTAAAGATATTTCATAAGAAATTTTGAAAAATATCTTGAAGTTATATCTTATAGATTTTAAATATTCTGCATACTGGGCTGTTACTTTTGTGTTTAGCCGGATTTTACGAGTATATATCATCAGTGAGCGAAATGCAAAAGGAATGTATCAATATTTTAATATATTACGTCGAGAGAAAGAGTGATAATGCGATATTTGAAGAGAATCTTCCTTTAAATTTGAAAAACTTACCCCACCCGCCGCTTCTCCTCCCTAACTTGAACTTGACTTTTCAGATTTCGAGCACGATCGAGGATCCAACAGTATTTCGCGAGATCAAGAAGGTGCTCCAGAAGCTTGGCTACGCGAAACTAGCTCCAGATCCGCAATGACCGCCTTTTAAGTCAATGATTCCTCCGCGCGCACAATATGAGAGAAAATGGGGGAAAAAAAAAGAAGAAACTTCCTGAAAACTGAAGATGTCACAATTCGAGCGCGGTGATCTATCTCTTTCCGATTGCAGGATGTCCAACCTTGTTGTGATCGGAACTGGACAAGCATGAATGCGGGAAGGCGAGAAAGAGAGAGAGAGAGAGAGAGAGAGAGAGAGAAAATCGATTTAATATCCGTATTTTTCTTTTCATTTTCTAGCGTACTTTTTCTACTCTAACCGAAATGTATATTAAGACGTATATTAGGACGTATATTAAGAAATTCACATGCACGGAAAGTAAAATAACCTGTTGAGAAAAAAGTGCAAGTGTAATAAAAAAAAAAGGATAGGTCCATCGTCTTGAAGTTGTCTATTTTATTCGATATCGATTAATGATCGCTTTAGTAGTAAGGAAATGTACAAAAACGGGAATGTACAAAAATCATCGAATAATTCGAGCAAATAAAACTTTCATTTTTGCGCGTCAAGTGCGAGGAATCTGTATATCCAATGAATTCGCAGATATATAATATATATATAATATATTCCCTTAAGAAAATAGATTCTATTAAAAAAATATTCTCTTAAAAAAGAGAAAAAATTTAGAAGAAAATTAAGTTAGTTTTGCCTGTTTGTTATCGAACAATTTTAATGAGCTTCAACAAGTTTAGAGTGATAGATCATCAGTGAAAACTTTTAATAAAATATTCTAGAAAATAAAACACGCGCGGAGCGCGAGACGCATTTGTGCGCCTTGAATATTTGCAAATTCGACTAACTACTATCCATTCCATTTTTTATGATTTGAAAAAATATACATAGGAAATCCGTCATACTGTAGGAATGTACAGTGACGTACATCCACATCCCTATTAAAATTATCAGGGCACATTTTTTTGCAAATTTGTTTTTAATGACAATATAATAAGAAACAGTATAATAATAATTGTAATATTAATTTTATAATTATAAATTGTTGTGTAACACTATTTTGTTGATTTATTCAATAAATTTCTTTTTTCAACTCTTACCACCACTTTAATAATAATTATTCAATAATAATTATAATATTAATCATATATTTCCTTAAATGTTAATTTCTGCAATCGATATCAATCTTACTCCCACTTCCGTGTATCGCACCTCAGAAGAATAAAAATATCGTGTTTTTCTTGTTTTATTATCAAGGAGACTCAATTATTATTTGATCATCATCCATTTATAATTATTCCAATGCAAGTTGCCGTCGTTCAGTTTATCTAATAAAAGGAACACACGCTCTTGAGTTTGTTTCTTTCGATTGTGTAGGTCTCCTTATCTATATAATCGAATCTATTTGCTCTTGTATCAGGCTATAAATATTTTTTCCCCTTCTCCCCGTTTCCCCCCACCCCCCCCCACCCCATTACCCGTCGCGTCATAGCACGTGGACGCATGTATTGTTTGTATAGCTCTGCGGTACATAGTATGTGAGTTGTGTGTAATATGTTACATTATTACTAATTCGCCCGGATTTCATCATGCCCGTTCGGTTTACTTAATATCTCGTGTGCTCGCCTTGCATCGTCACATATTTGTCACATTGAAATAATGATCTTTTTTTTTCTTTATTATTAATCTGTCGTAACACTTAAGCTTTTTTTCTTTTATTCGACGACTTTCAGCACCTTGCCAATTGCGATAGTTTTATCTGAAATTATATACATTTATATATTACATAAGTAATAAAATTAAGAAATTACATAAGTATAAGAAATTACATCGTAAAAATTATCGCAAACAAAAGAAAAAACGATAGTGACAAAGGAAAAAAAGTCGCTGAGTTATCATCAGTACTCACTTTCATCCCTAAGAGTAAAGCGGCCCATTTGTTGGAATAACTTGAATCTTTCGAGACATATAACTCCCGCGCACTCAATTCTCATTATAGCCACCTGATCTTGCTTGACAAACCTCGGCCTCGTTTTGCTTTTATCGCCAGTTTTCTTATCCACCAGACAGATAAGCGCTTTTACTGTGACTTCCTCAGCGGCGCAATGAATATGCATGACCGCACTATATCCCGCACAAATAATGCTCTTGTGTTCGAGAATTACTACCTGCGCGTCGAAGACCTTGCCGGTCTTTATAGGATTATTACTGTCGCATAAAACAAATCCGGGACTGACGTCTTCCTCTTCGATACCTTTTAGTTTGATCTTGACATTTTCCCCAGGTCCGACAGACGTTACTTCTTCGTCGTCCGACCACAGCTGGTCCACCGTTACTGCCGTCTGCAAATTTTAAACAAAATATTCTCATAAACGTACATTATCTTTCTTAGGCTATAAAATATGAAGCATTAAAAATTACATAATAAAAAATTACATAAGAAAATATTACAATTTTTCTATATTACATTGGAGCAAATCGTTGTATCAGTTAGAATTCTATATAAAATCATTTTTATTGTTAAAACAATAAAGTTATTGGTTGATAGGCTTTTTGTATAGAAAAGTTTTATTCACTTTCTTAAGAAATTTTGGAAATTTTAGAAGGAAATTTAACAGAAATCAACATTTTATGCTAATGTAAAATATAATTTAGATTTAGAATAATATAAATTAATATTCAAAAAATATATATAATTATATAAATATAAATTAATTTTAGAAACAAAAAATATATAATTATAAATCATATATATATAATTATAAATCAAAATTAAATCAGTTAATAGAAATAATCCTTTTCGGTCAAAGTAGATCTTAGTGCTTAATAATACTAAATGCAAATTTTTGATAAAAACATATTTTATAAACTACGCATCGATAAGATTTTTCGGATTTAAAACACAATCACAAATTAAAGCTTTAATTAATTTCTCGAATTAGATTAATCGTTTATTTTAATAGTGAAGCTAATAAGTACTTTAATTAAAATGAATAATCAATCTAATTTGAGATATTAATTTCAGCTTTAATTTGTCATTGCATTTTAAGTTTGACAAATCTTATCAGCGCGCAGGTTATAAAATTGATATATAAAATGAGGCTCGAAAGAATCTATCAGTGAAAAATATAAAAAAGCCCATCAGAGCCTACATCAACTGTTCAGATGTACAGAAAATTCTTTATTTTTGTGTGAATGTAATAAAACAAATAAAATATACGGGAATTTTGAAATAATTAAAATTCTTTTAAACAATGGATATCCATTCATATTTTCTGAAATCAAAAATAGGTTGTCAAAAAGATTTAAACAATGAAATAACCAGGTTAATACAAATAAGACAAATAAGACAACAATAATGAAGATAAAATTAATCATTAAGTTTTTACAATACTCTTTATATTACTTTTATCAGAAAAGATCAACAAATTTTTTTAAAAAGATTCCTTAATATACATGGCATATAAAGGGATTAATAATCTTAGGGAATTCATCAGGGATCATACAGATATTCGTCCTAAGCTACCTCACACAGACATTGTATATAAAATTGATTGTCAAGATTGTGAAGCATCATATGTGGACCAAATAGGTAGATGTTTGAAGCACGCATAAATGAACATAGAAATCACATAAATTGGAACACTACACAGCATTCCGTAATAACAAAACACAGAATTAGTCATCAACATGATTTTGATTGGAAAAATATCAAGATATTAGACAAGGAAAAGATACTTAATAAAAAACTGATTTCGGAAGCGATCCATATAAAGCAACAGAGTTTGAATTTACAGAATGATATATGTATTCTTTAGATCCACTATATATTTTTTTACGGAATTGTGATATTGTTTTATCTTTTTTTGTTCTTATTTTTATTTTTATTTCAATAATTGCATGACTTTATTATTTTGACTCTCATTGTATCTCTGACTATCGATACCACAAGATCTTTACGTTGAGTAGTCGAGAGAAAATGCTTATATGTAAATTGATTTGAAAATTCAAACAGAAATGATTTTAATAATTCTCTAATTTTTCATTGAATAAACAGCAAATCTAACAATCTGATGAGCGATATGATTTTACTTAGTGGCAATGTATACTTCGTTTTACTTTATGTAAATTTTTATATTATTATTGTATAAGTTAATATTTTTGATAATCATTGGGCTATTCATTACATAGCTAATTTGGCATTTGGATAAAGATGAACAAACTAAATTGTCGGGAATCATCAACTTGGAACTTGCGTTATTTATGTAATTTCGATTTATATTTTATATTGATAAGAACCCGAATTGAAGGATCGAAATGTATATTTTATTCGTTTTATTATACACGAAAATAAAGAATTTTCTGTGCATTTGAATAGCTGACGTAGGCTCTGATGCTTGAGCTTTTTTGAGGTGATTGTGGGCTTTTTTTACATTTTTTATTTTTAAAATTGAAATAATATATTTGCAAAAATTTACATTTAGTATTATTAAACACTAAGATCCGTTTTGAACAAAAATAGGAAATTATTTCTATTTAAAAAAATATATACATACCCTATTTGGCATGACGAGCAATGACTGTCCCTTTTTAGCTTCTCCCGCTTCAACCTTGCCCATAACTACTGTCCCCATATCCTTATATTTGTCAACAATCGGCATAATAAAAGGTCCATTGCTTTTACGATTAAGCGAGGGTAGCGAATCGATGAAAGGTATGAATGGAGGGCCACTATACCAATTACAGAGATGTTCAGGTATTGGATCCTTTAAGCCGATACCGAGCTGACCAGAAACTGGCATGAATGTAAGATCTTTCGCAGGATTGAATCCTAATTTACGGAGATATGGCAGTATCTTATCCCTGAAAGATATATTAACATTTTTTTCTATTCATGTGAGTAGAGAATGCACAATTTTATTATTATCAAAATGAATAAAAATAAAGGAAAATAAAACCGATCTTAATAATTTGTTTCTCTGTAATTCTGAAATTATTTCCAATTAGTTTTTTGAATGAAATCTTTCGAAAATATATATTTGACAAAATCTATATGTATTTTATTTCTAAATTTCTTGCATTCAATGTATACCTGCATTCATTGTATCGACCCTCGTCCCACTCAACAGTAGGATCGTCCATCTTATTTACTAATACAACCAAATGCTTGACACCCGCGGTTTTAGCAAGCATAGCGTGCTCTCTCGTTTGACCCCCTCTGTCAAAGCCCGTCTCAAATTCACCTTTCCTCGCGGAAATAACAAGGACTGCTAAATCGGCTTGCGCCGCACCACCAATCATATTCGGTACAAAGCTTTTATGGCCAGGTGCATCTAATATTGTAAAGTGCTTTCGTTCTGTCTCAAAGTAGGCTCTGCCTACTTCCACAGTTTTGCCCTTTTCTCTCTCTTCTTGATTTGTGTCCAGCGCCCAACTTAAGTACCATGTTTCTCGACTTCTTTCTTTCGCTTCCCGCTCGTATTTCTCTAAGGTACGTTTGTCCACCATCCCCGTAAGTGCCATGATCTGACCTCCAATAGTTGATTTCCCAGCGTCTGCAAAACACCAGATATATCTAATAATGATAATTTTATTAAGAAATTATCAATAATTCTTCTGTAAAGTTTCCTACTACATTTTTTTTTATATTCCAATTATATTTTTCAAATTTACTACTTACCTACATGACCTATGAAAACAACATTAACATGTTCCTTTTTGCTTTTAGTGTCTTCTGCAACTTTGACAGGTTTCTTTTTGGGTACTTTAACAACCAATTCTTCGTCCTCATCATTATCAGCCTAGAAATAATATTAAATATGATAATAATAGAATAAATGCTTAAAAAATTCATCAAAAGTCAACTGTAACTTATTTAGGACACTATATAATAAGAATATCGCTGTCTTTTTGAACTTTTCACATTTTCAGTTAAATTTATACTTACTTCTTCGTTTTCTGGAGTAAGTAGAGGATCTCCATCGACTGCTGCTTCTTCCCAAGAATCTGCAGGTTGATGTTCGGGGCTGGTATTTAGTTGGTCATTGACGTTCGGCGGTGGAGCCCCTCCCCCAGCAGGAGGTTCCTCAACTCGACTGCCAATTGGATCTGCCAGAACAACGGGAGTAGAATTTCCTATAAAAAAAAAAACACAATTCAAACCGAATCTGTAGAATAAGACTTCTAAAATAACAAAGAGATACTGAGAGAAAGTCCTTGATAAAGATAACAGATTAAAAAAGAATTTGATTAGATAATGATATGTGCATATCAATCAACTTACATGGAATCTACTTTATCTCAGTTTAAACATTAATTTTTGTATAATTTGATAACTTATATTATGAAAATATAAAATTCACATGGAACCTACTTTATCTCAGTTTAAATATTAATTTTTGTATAATTTGATAACCTATATTATGATTAAATATAAAATTCACTAATTACTTGATTAATTTTACTCTTTTTTTATATCAAATATTTATGATATATATAATCTACAGATAAAAGTAAAAATATTTCTGAATCTTTCTAAAGTAATAAAAAATACATTGCAAATGTGATATAAAAGTTCAAGCCGAGTCATAATCTCTTTGTTACAAAGGTTAAAAAGGAAGCTATCAGTTTGATGTACATTTATCATCAACGTTGTACACAATATATTCTTAAAATATTTGTCCTAACTTTAGCAAGATATTTGATTAATTGTGTTAAAAAACAGACACAAACGTAGATCAAACATGACAAATTTTTTGTGTTACAAATACTAAAGATCCCAATATTGATGAAAAAACTTTGAATTTTGAAACAAAGCATGTCGAATATGGTATAACACAAAGATACAAAGCAATGATATGTCATCAAGCAGAAACAATTGTAACAAAACATCCAGCAGCGATAAAGTACAACGACAATTCCTTCCGCTATATCTTGTTTCTCGTATTACAGTTTGATCATAAGATCCCATGTATCCAATTTCAATAATCATGTAACTAAATATATTCAGCAATTAACATTAACATAAAAAAGAAGAGTCATAGTCTGACATAAAGGTCAGAATGGAGGAGTATCTCATATATAAATGAGACCATATGGTACCTAAAAGACCAATGTTCGAATACAACCAGGACATCATGGGATTGATCTCCTCATGGAAACGTGACGATATACGAAGAAGTGTGCGTAATCTTCTGTTATACGTTCAATCGTCCCGTGAAGATGGGAATCCAGGAGAGAGGACAGGAAGAGTGTAACGACGAAGGGGGTTAGTGACAACAAGGAGGCCGCGTGCGTAGTGTGACAACACGCGACAGTACAGTAAAAACAGAGCGCGGGACAAAATCCGGAAATCAGCTGAAGTGACTGACCATGATGTATCTCGACGGGCACGGAGGTGGTGGTTACGGTATTCATTACGGCGGCGGAGGCGGTGGCGGACACGGCGGAGGAGGCGGTGGCGGCGACATTGCAGGGGCTGCTGTCGGCCGTCGTGGTCGCGGTGACGTTGCTCTGCGGCGACGAGTTGATGCAGAAAGAAGGCACGAATTCCGCGGCGTTGACATTCAGGGTGGAGAACTTGCTCTCGATGGACTTGTCCTGCGACGTAGGCGGGCCGACGATGTCGCCATTCGTGTCCGCCTGTTGTTCCCACGAGTCTGGTGCTATGCTATTCGCCATATTAATCAGTTGTTTCGGCGCACAACACACTGCCGGCCCGCTAGGCTAAACGGATAATACGATTCTCTCGCGAGGGAGGGTGGGAAAGAAAGAGAAGTGTGAGAGAGAGAGAGAGAGAGAGTGTGTGTGTGTGTGTGTGTGTGAGAGAGAGAGAGAGAGAGAGAGGGAGAGAGTGAGAGAGAGATCGGGACACGAGGAGTTGCACACGCCGCAACAAACCACTGCGCGTTCCGATTCTGATCCGATGATCCGTTGAAGGTTACCGGACTCGGGACGGGTCTTAAAAAAATAGTTATTTTTTCAGCGCACTCTTTCGCGTACACACACACCGCATACACGCGCGTACGATCGCTACTCCGCGTGCGTACGTGCGTGCGTCCCCCGTGGTCTGCTTCGTTGCTGCTGATGATGATAGTGCTGCTGGTAGTGCTGCTGGTGGTGCTTGCTACTACCACCGCACTTCAACCGGAAGTACCGCAATCGAAAAATATCGCAAGAATTATCGTCGCGCCACATAATGGTTGGTAGCCGCGCGGCTGCCGTGAGCCAATCACGAGCAAGAACGCTGGACAAATTTATCTGTTTTACGCTGCTGAACAAGCTACTCCGTTTGCACGTGGTCGAAAATATACGTTCACATTTATCTGCGATTTTTTATTGGAATCAGTGTAGGAATGTATAATTGATTGTTGAATAAAAAATTTTTAACTTTATATTATAAATTATAAATTATATGCTAAAATAATGATATGTAATAAAATAATAATAATATATAATTTTATATATATATATATATATATATATATAT
>Ga0157364_1003255_pt1 | contig 15710 bp, 4 predicted proteins | sample AttsexASBM2_FD_111476 | JGI IMG/M metagenome (GOLD analysis project Ga0157364, IMG submission 111476) | Fungus gardens microbial communities from leaf cutter ant in Ribeirão Preto, State of São Paulo, Brazil - Atta sexdens ASBM2 | ecosystem: Host-associated > Fungi > Mycelium > Unclassified ...
TAAATGTATAGCATCGAATATTTATCCAATAATAACTGCAAAAATTTTGCTTAAAATTAGCTCGCACAAAACCGCAGCCTCTCATTATTTTTTATACAATACATTTACGGAACAATTTACTAAATATTATTATATAATTTAATAAATATTATTTTATCTTAAATCTTTTACTGTAACATTTCTGAAAGAAAAATTTAGCAACTTTAGAATCAGTTTAATTTACTGATTTATCAGAGAATTTTTCTTACATTGTTGCGTGGCCTTGTGTCCTAAGTGTTCCTATGATTTCGCATAATAAATTTTTTTTTATTTTTTTATGAATTCATAAATCAATCGTCAATCAGCAATATTTCAACGCGGATAGCTTTTTATTTCGCTCATGTATTCACTTGAAAGAATTCACTTGAAAGAAACCCTAAAAAGTCAAGGCGAGTAATTCTAATGCATTTCTTTCGTTCACACTTGTTTGCAAAATGTTATGAGAAAATCTAGCAACTTTACTCTAATAGCTTTTTATAGAAATTCTGTAGAAATGTAGAACCGTAGACCTAATAAGAATAGACGTATATTTCTATGAAGTTGTCACTCTCGGTTTAGAAAGAGTGAGATTGAAGATGTCTCTCTCTCTCTCTCTCTCTCTCTCTCTCTGTCTTTTTTCTCGAAAGAATTAAAGAAAGAATTAAAGAAGAGATTACTAATAAAATTAAAGAGAAATGCTAATATGTTAAATACTTTCTAAAGTCCGCGACACACATGTTTCTTTATTTCATTGCTTGCATTTTAATTGATTACTAAAAATTATGCGTTTTGTGTAATATAATTCTAGTAGTTTATTAGAATATAAATAATCTAGTAAGAAAATACATTATATGCCGCTGATTTAAAAGAGTACTAAAGTTAAGATCAAGATATCACAAAGTAAAATTAATAATTAATATCACTTTTTATGCTTGTGCAACTTACATACAATTAAATATACAATAGAATCCCCCATTGAAAAAAAGATTGGTTGCTGCAATAAATTGAAGATTAAATATGGCATTGGTTGCAACAGTCATTTAAAAATGGTATGCTATATTTAATCTAATTTGCTGCAACAATCAATCTTTTCTTTCAGTGCAGGTCACAAATTAAAACGAGTTATATTAGATATATAATGCGATAATATTTATTTTATTCAAACCTATAAATACGGAACGTTTCGATTTTACTTACAAGGAGAACCATTACCCTTAAATTTAAATGTCAATTTTTTTGATAACTTTACAGGTCAGAAAAGAAATTCCATATTCCGCGATTTTTCCACATAGGCCTTAATTTTAAGTTTTTAAGTTTTGAAAATCGGCCGCGTTTTGGATAGCGTAGATGACCGTTCCATTAACATACTTCGCAAACAGTACGATAGGTCTCAAACTCGCATTTTTCGATTTCCAATGCGAGCATCACCTGAGCCAATCGTATTGCTTATGAAACATATTAATGTTTCAACATGAAATGCCTCATCTACGTCGCTGCAAAGCACGGCCGATTTTCAAAATTAAAAACTTAAAAACTAAGATCTATATGAAAAAATCGCCATACACGGATCCAGATAACATACATGTTGCATAAGATATGAAGACATAAAGACGTTTTTTTAGATATCTTATGCAACAAATGTTATCTGGAGATTTCTTTTCTGATCTGTAGTTATCCAAAAAATTGGCATCTAAATCTAAAAGTATCATTTCTGGGGCCCCCCTTGTTAATCCTCATTAGCCATGAATATAATCCCGCGTATAATGAACATAATTTCTAATCTCGTTTATTTCATATTTCGGGGTTATAATTTATATAATTCTGATGAAACGAGCTAATATAGCTTGTTTTAGCTAATATAGCTTGTTTTAATTTGTAACCTAAGTGGTTTCTATATTTAATTAAGCTCAAGAAATATGCAGTTCATATTTGTCTACGTCTATGAAAAAAAAAAAACAAAATGTCAATCAGGCGAAAATACCTCGAGATACAAATCCATGCAGAATGATTGAGTTTAAATCAGAAGGAAGATGAATCAGCTGTTTTAAATTACTTTGATACGCAGACCATGTCAAATTGCTCCAATTTTACTACATCGAAGTCTATTAATTAGTATAAAATAAAATAAAGCGAGCATACAAAATACATGTATATGTTTATGAGAGCTACTATTCATTAGTAAATAATAAGAGACTGGAAACTGTGCACAACATACTTAATAGCTTTTGGATAACTTTATTTTAATAGAATTTTTAAGCAAGCTTATTTGCAGGAAAATTTATTATCTCGGGAAACTAAAGTGACATTCGATTAAATTTTCATTTAAGATTCTAAATTGATAGGAAACTCGACAAAATGAAGAAAACACGGAGAATTTGAAATATACTCAACATTTCTGTCGTGCCTTCTCTGTACGCTTCCTTTATTATGCGATCAAGTAAACGGAGAACAAAAAGAGACTTGTAACGCGATGCTGAAAATAAAATTAATTTGTTATAACTATACCAGAATGTTTTATAGAAATCGAAAGAAACATAAAACAGAAAAGTATAAATTCTTTCTTTAGTTTTTTGCTATATTTAGAATGTAATTTTCCTTTAGAAGAGAATAAAATAGAAAACAGAGGATATCGATATTGAAAAAAACTTGAATTTTATTTCTTAATCATATGATACGTTTGTATCTCGAACACAGAAATTGATTTAACCTAACCGCAATTAAAGGTCATAAAAGGTCGTTTCCTCGCTGTGCCTTCAATTCGAAATCTCATGATCATTTCAGTATCGATTATCTGTTAACAACGACATTGCGCGCAAACACTACACGCATGTATATACACTTCATCCCCCGTGACGCCGAATGATTCTCCTCGTAAAATGATAAGGAAAAGCTTAGAGCACGATGACGTGTATAACGCCATGATTTGATTTGTGATTATACGACAACGATATTTTACGCATTTTCTTGCAACGAGTGATAAACCTTTATCATCCACTTTAATATGAGCAAAGTAACTTCTCTTGTAAGCGATGGAAGAGAGAATTTACAACTTGTCTTGTAAAAGGCATAGAACACAAAAAAATAAATTCACGTCAGTTCTGCACTATGACGTTGGTACTTTTATAAGTATTCTTAAGTATTATTTAATTATTCTACTGGCAGAAAACGTAAAATGCATTTTGCTGATTTAATAGAAATATATAAAGCCATTTAAAACTGAGTTAGAAAGTGACTTTTAGATACCTCTTGCTCTTTTGAAGATTGCGAAGAATATTCGCAATTTTCTCATATTAATCTTTCGACATCTCAAATAAATATATATCTAAGATAGAAATTATTAATTCAAATTACACAGAAAAAATTATTATATAAATATACTTTAATTATATTCTAAAATATCTCATTTAATTTAAACAAATAAAATTTTTTAATTTATTATTTGCTAAATCTGTAAAGTCTCAAGATGTTTTTACTGATGCATTTAAATTAAAATAAAAATTTTTTTTGTAAAATAAAAATTTATTAACAAATAAAACAAATTAAACTACATTTGTTAATTGAACAAATAAAACAATTAATAAAATTCAGAAAAGTTTGTAGAGGAAATTGATATATATATATATATATATATATATATATATATATTAAAATGTTAAATCAATTATTAAAAACATTATAACTTGTTAAAATTAGACCTACTTTAAAGTTCAGAATGATTTGTTTAGAAATTCTCAGCCAAAATTCCGCGATCGGAATAGAAGGTGAAATTCTAGGTAATGTCAGTACTAATTCATAGGCATCTTCGGCATGTGTGTTACACTATTATTAGGTCATTAACTAGCATTCAGTGGACGATAGAATGCTCTCAGATCATTAACTAATTGACGTAACTAACTCAATCTTCGAATAGTAACGATTCAACGACGGCGCCAGCGAAAAGATAAGCTATACACATTAAATAAAAAAATCGAATTAAACCCGTCGTATATCGTCGCTTTATCATTGATTAACACTAAGTTTTGTGAAGAGCAAAAGCACTTTTTAAAATGATTATGATATTATGATCAAATTAAACAAAAAATGTGTTAAACCACTTATGTATACAATATTTATTTTTAACAAATCAAGTACAGCATTATGCTATTGAGTTTATTATTTCATATTTAATTAATTTAATTTAATTTTATTTTATTAAATTTGAATTTTAATAAAATTTAATTTTATGAAATTTTTATTTTATTTTATTAAATTCGAATTTTAATAAAATAATGAGTATAATATATTTCAGAAGTCATTATACTTTCTTGCATAATGTTATGTTTTGCAATTTATGTTTCGCAATTGTGTATAAATATCTTTCTATCGGGATACACAAGTATCCGCAGAAAATCATCTTTCTTTCAAGAAATGCATTTATTATTCGCAAACAAATCAACCTAATACTGTACGATCGTACCTTACACACTTTCACCAGCAGTGTTTCCAGTGCGAGCCGGTATTGAACTTGTCATTATCGTCGCGATGACTGCGACTGCGAAAGTTTACAAGCAGAGAGGAGTGACCATCGCGCGACAGTCGTGGCGCGGTATAAACGTCAAAGATAGCGATTTCAGCTCTTCGGCGCCGGTTACGCAGATAAAGGCTGAAGCCAAGCGCCAGCTTTAGCCGTGGCGACAGCCTTCGGGTGTAATTGCTTCTAATTTTACACACTTTTATCATTTATCGTCGCCGCCGATTCTTTTTCTGTCCTCCGCTGGCGCTACGCATCCGCCATCGGTCGCCCCCGGAACGTCAAGTGTTCGATTCGTATTTGCGATAAATAGCACGTGGTACCCATTGTATGTCGTTCTAATTACATATCGGCGAGACGATAAAATCGGGGACTCTCGCTGGGCCATGTAAAAATCATCCGGCAAACGCGACATTTTTGCCAAGATAACAACCGCCAATTGCGAAAGCTTGGCTCTGTAAACTGGAACGTGTGCGCAAACGCCCTTTTACCCTTATTTATACAAAGCGCGCACGCTTTGAAAAATCTCGATAGAGATATTAGAACAAATACTGTTTACATTTGAAATTAAAACAGAATTGCTAATTTAGAAGCTATTTCACTATTATAAATAATAGCTACAATTTGATTAGACGCACTTTGATGTACGTTAAGGATGTATACGTCAAGTATATATAGAGTGTAAAAAAAATTATATATAAAATTATAACAATTATATTAGTGGGTAATTTTGGGATCCGCTATTAAATATGTACAATTATATATTTTTTTTTATAGTGAATAATCTCTGCAAGTAACCGGAATTGAAAATTTATACTTTCCATATAAAAATGAATGAAATATGAATTATATGAAACAATTCAATATTTATTAAGATCAATATTTATATTTAACAAGACAATTGTATAGGTTAATTAAAAATTTTTTTCTATTTTAATTATTTTTTAAAAGAGCATATTTACTTCTAATTAAAGTATTAATCAATTTTTAATTCAGATTCTAAATCGATTTTTTGTGTTACAAATATAATATAATATAGAAAAATTTGGAATTTTTAATTAATTTTTTCATTTTGTTAAAAAATACATATAATACATCCTTAAAGTCGTTGTATACAAACAAGTGATGTAAAGATGTGTTTAACTTAAATTTAGAAACAAGTTAAACCATGAAATCCTTAATAAACTTTATGTTATTAATATGTATTTTATAATTTGAAATATTTACGTTTTACTTTTACTCTTAGATTAGAAATCAGTGAACAATGATTTTAATGTGCACTAATGCGCACTACTGCGTCCAATCGAATTTGCTATAAGAGAGTTTGCAGAATATTGCACAAAAATATGAATGAAATTCCTTTGAAATTCAAAGCGAACGCTTTGTGATAAAGATTACTCGTATGTCAATGCAGTGTGCTCTTTGTTTTTTAATTAAAAAAAATTATTCTGTTCACTAATAATATCGGTTTTTTTATTACTGTGTACGTAAACACGAAACACGTGTAATGAAAAGTACCATATAACAGTGATATATTTTCCAAGAAAAAAAAGAATCCGGTAATAGGATTTTTTTATATATAAAGAATTATAGTTCCGAAATTTCACGCATTTTCGAAGCACATCGTCACTTTATCTTAAAAAAAAATTAGTTTTGCTATTTTTCTAAGTTCATGATGATAACGCAGAACTGAAACTCTGCGAATCCGCAGTTTTGTTTATGGAAGATTAGACTTGTGGATTCATTGACGAAATTTAGATCAACGCTTTTAGATATTTGTAAATATATATAATCGCAATTAAGCCAAATATACATACTCTCTAAATTTTTTAAGTGGAATCTTACTCTAAAATAGGGATATGTGATCTCTATTAATAAATTGATTTTTTAATCGATTTTTAATAAATCAAGTTGACTGAATTCAAATCATTAAGCGAGACTTAATCGATTTATTGAAAGTCAATCAATTCGATCAAAGAATATTTTTTTTTAATAATATAATAGTATAAATTCATTTTAATTTAAAAATCTAGGTTTAATAATATTAGGTGTAGTAAAAAGAAATCCATTATTTTTCCATTCAATTTCATGCAAAAATAATGGATTTCTTTTTACTACACCTAATATTTATAGTTATTAACTATTGACTGAAAATATCGTACATAAACGTGATTGAATTCAATTTAGAAACTGTCGAAGTGTCAAATGGTGTTATAAAATCGGATTTAACAAGTATTTATACATTTTGTTTGTCTAGAAAACGAGACACAAATAATACAACACCATAAAAATTTACAGTATGCATTAACGTAAACTATTTATTTTTAATTATTAATTACTATACGTTTCGAAACGCAATGAGAATGTATCTAAATCGTTTTGTCTTCTGATAAAAATGAATGAAACTCTAATTGAAGAAATCAAAGATCAATTTCTTATCAAATAAATTGATTTACTTTAAAACCAGACATCGACGAAAAATCAATTTGGGGGAAGGGGGGAACAAAAAATCACTCTTTTAGTAAATCAAATCGAGATCGCACATTCCTTTTTTAAAGAGTGAAAATTGAGCCATGATTTTTGAAAAAGAACAATTTTCAATACTTAAAGTGAGATTTTATTCTTTAGAAAGTGAGATTTATTTTAAAAGTTTTAAAGAGTAAAAAGTTTAAAGAGTAAAGAAGTAAATGAATATTCTATATATTACGCTTTTCATATCTTGTGAAAAATTTTATTATCTCATTGGAAAATGTAATCTATGCATTTACATTACGTTATCATTGATTCCGATTACATTCATTCCTTACACGCAAATTACGTGAACCATGTTTTGCGGGCTCATCATAATGTATCTAGAAAATCAGTTTAGCCGATTGTATCCGTGGATATGCGGTTATTAGCCACAATAATAATCGTGGTTATGTTCCCCTTTAAGCTCACGCGCGCGCGTTTGGTGAATTCATATTATTGTATAAAGCGGTTAATTATTTCATATTAAATTCTATATTAAATTAAACTCTCTTTCTCTTTCTCTTTCTCTCTCTCTCTCTTTCTCTTTCTCTCTCTCTCTCTATTTTCCATCTTGTGTTTTTATCTAATAGAAAACAAAATTTTTAATTTGTATTAATTAAAAAGAATATTAAATAATTAATCTCTCTAATTACCGCGATTGACTCTTCGTCCTATACATTTCCCTTTATTTTTTAATTTAGAAAAGTTATTGTGTATATTATTTGAAATCTTAGATGTTTTCTTCACAATTTTTTTATCTTTCGACTGACGCTATAATATGATTTCTAATAAGAAAAAGTATGAAGAAATGCTTCTTTTAATTTTGGATAAGCTTTGGATATATTGTAATACAACACAAAATATTTCCTTGCAAAATTATTCATTTTTGAAATTTTAATTATTTCATTTCATTAATTATTTAATTTGATTCAATTATATTTATAATGAAAATATCTAATATATCTAAAATAAATTTATTTAAATACATATAGATGTATTATTCCAACATCTAACTTTAACCAATGATGCTCTCTTATTTACAATTAATAATTACAGTTAACAATAGTTTTGTTTCTAACTTATTACTGTTTATAATAAGAATTTAAATTTGAATCTATAAAAAGAATTTAAATTTTTATTAAAAATCAGTCATTTTACAACGTTTATAATAAACGATTCATATTTAATTAACTGAAGTTTAATATGCTTTTAAATTTTTTCGTGTAAAATAACTATCCTTTATCGACAGAAAAGTACATATGGTATTTTTATTATAATAGAACATTTAATTTTACCTTTACCAATCACGGATATATTGCAAATTGCAATAATTTTTCTTGCAATTATATTTAATATAACGTCCTATGGAAGATGAACAGAAATGCGCAGGCGAATAGTGAGAGGAAAGATTACATGAAAGAAATCATTGAAATTACAACTAGAATCGATGTATACACGTATACGATAGAGGATAGCAAACTAATCTTCGCATTCATGAGATGATTCTCGCGGATGTAGGACAACGAGAGCAAAAGCACTGTGAGTTTGTTTTGAGTTGCGTTATGCGATCAATTCGATGCAATATCATCTGCGAGAATGGGGGACTTTAGATTTATAGCTTTATTTCCTAACCGGAATATATTAGATTGTCTGAGTATTTCAAATTTCTTTATAACAAATGCTGCATTTATAATAAGCAAAAATTAATCTTAACTCTGCGACATATGAGCTAGACTGACACAAGCAAAAGATTTACATGCGTGTATTTTTTATCGTTTAAAAATCTATTTTACAAATAATGATTAAAGCAAATGTACACTTCGATTATTTTTTATATATTCAAAATAATATTTGTGTATTGAATAAGCTTATTTATTAATATTTAAAATTTAAAATATTTTATAAGTTTAAAATATTTTTCTAACTTTACACTCTATAAATTTAGATATACTTTATTAATATAACTTTTTTAATAAACAACTTTTTAAATATAAAATTTTTATATATACATAACTTATATTATTTTCTTCCACGAAAAATTTTATCAAAAAAAAATTATGATACAATTTATAAAACTTTTAGAAAACAATAAAATTATTTCAATACAATACATAATAAACGATTATCGTAAAACGTTTATTTTATGATGGCGTTCTATATAAAAAATTAAAATTTTCACATTTTATGCACGACTTAAAATAGTCTCGTTAGAAATAAAAGATTCCAATAATAATTGATTCCAATAGAGCACGTTACAGAAAATTCGGTGAAAAACATCTGAACTATAGAAATCGCAAGACGAGGATGAGAACGATATACCGAGACCTGTCAAAGCCGGGCACGTTGTTGACACGGAACAATCGCGGTATTCCGCGTATGATTATTCGAGAGGTTTGTGCGAGGTTATACCTATATCGTTCATACATGATAGAAGATCGATTGTTTAACGTTTGAAAGTTTCAACGAGAGCATTCCGCTAGATTATCCTTTACCTATCTAATGTCGCCGATGAAGATGCGAAAAAAATTCGATTAATATGATAGAGAGGATTGTTTAGAAATAACAGTTATTCGGCAATATTCACTGCAAGCTACATAGCCAAGTAAATTCAAAAAATACTAAACAACTTGTAGTTAATTATATCATTTGGACCAAATGTTTAATCAGTCTTGATAATTAAAAAAAAAATTTGTATCTAGAATAATTTTAAAAGTGCAGTGTAAATTACATCATAATAATTACATATTTAATGTAATAAAAGACACAGATTAATGTATAATAAGTAAAATCATAACTCTGTCTTTTTTATAATTTATGGAGAGAAATCTTTTTTGTGTTAGACTGAAATATATAACTAAAAATATAACTAAAAAAATGTTACATTTAGATAGTGAAATAATAAATGTAGAATTAGGACATAAATTGTAAATAAATATTAGTTTTAAGAAATAATAAATAAATAATGTGTAGAGATAAATTAAATATGCATTAAAATCTATTTGCAATTTTATTATATTAAATCAATTGTCGTTAATTATAAGTATAAAATTTCACATGGAAATTTTTCAATAATGAGAATTTGTTCACTTATCGAACAAATTAAATATCATTTCGTATAATAATTTTGTCATATTAAAAAAGGTTATGTAAAATCCGCAATAAAAAATCCACAATCGTAAATTTTACTGGGAGTAAACTTTCTCAACTTATTGATATCGTTAAACTGTCAATAAATTCGAATAATAAAGAAAGAAATGCAATTCTTATAAATCTCAAAATTTTCTTCCGTGATTATTATCTAGTAAAAAAAAACTTTTATATATATCTGTAGCAAGCACCGTTGCTTCTGTAAATAATTTTTATTTTGTGTATAAAAATCAATTATTACCATTCACAAATAATTTTACTTACTCAAGTACTTATGATAGTATCAAGTATCAAGTACTTATGTATTCAAGTATTTATGATAGTATCAAGTATCAAGCTCGTGAATAGTGTCAACACTAATAAATAACATGACCAATTTAAACGAGCAAAATTTAGATCTTAGGATATAATTATAATGTTTATTTACTATAAAAATTCGCCATATATAAACCAAACGTTTCAGGTTTTATTGACCCTTTCTCAGTAATATTCTATTTCTATCTTCAGTGATATCCTATTCAGTAAAAATGTATTTAATAGATTGAATAATTTAAATACTCCTTATTTTAAAAGGGATTATCGAATCAAAATAACAATTAAGAGTTTGACAAGTCTCTTATCGTTTCAAATTATCCCTTTTATATTATCCTTTTTTAATTATTCTTTTATCTTTTATACCATTTATATAAAAAAAAAGACATATCTGACTCTTTTGCTACATTAATTTGATAATTCTTTTCAAAATAAGGAAAAGAAGAATTTTTAAAATCATTCAAACTATATAATTCAAGTATCACTGAAAGTGATACTTGGATAGACTTTGATATCATTGAAGCAGGGTCAATGAAATCCCTTTATATTTGTTAAATTTTCATATTAAGTAAAAATTAGAGTTACATTGTAAGACCAAAATTCTGCTCGTAATTTAATTTATCTTTATTATGTTTAGTAATAATTTTATTTATATTTCTCCCTTCGATTTGTAGCGCGTAATAACTTAAATCTGATTGTTGTGAAACGCGACTTGTTACTGACAGATTGATATTGTATGCCATTCAGTGTTGGCATTTAAAATATCAGTCAAGTTTCAAAAGATTGCTCAACTCTGTGTAATAAGTGGAATCGCTTGTATTGAAAAACAAATAAAGATAAATCTCTATTTGTACATTCAGTGCACGATTTATGGCGTAGCATTCGCATATTGAATGAACGCATTTAAATGCCTTAGAAAGAAGCTTTTTAAGCACATGAAACTTTTATAAGCCGAATTCTAGAGGCCGGAAGTATAAGTATAAAAAATATTAGTGAAATAATAAGTGTAGAATTAAAACATAAATTGTACATAAATATTTATTTTAAGAAATAATAAATAATTGATGTTATGAGGAGAAATTAAATATATTAAAAAGGTCTATTTGCAATTTTATTTTAAATCAATTGTCATTAATCATAAGCACAAAACTGAACGAAGCAAGACATATAAAATCTCAAAATCCGAGATAAATCATAAAACAATATTGAATAATCCAATGCATATATGATACATCTTATTCTACTCGTCGGTTTGGTAATTAACTTTTTCCCTTTTAGATCCGCAATCAAAGAAAAGGACGAACTTTAGTGGTAAACATCTGTTTCATCACCTAATCTAACTTACAAAACTGTAGAGACCTAATCTCGCTTATCAAACTGCAATTGCGGTACAACCCGTGGTAGCGTGATTCATCGGCAAGTTGTTGAATTTAACCTCCGAATAGAATCTCTTACATTTGTTAAATTTATAATGTCAAGTTATATCCAATTTGAGTTCACGGAGAGAATTTTTTCTTAAAGTTTATCCTGAAAATATGGTAATTCTGGGACAACATTGTATTTCGACGAATTTTATGTAAATCATTCATTAATAAAACTACAATAAAATATAAAATAAGTTTGATTAATTTTATTGAAATGCATGGTAAAAATCTTTAAAATATTATATCATATCACAACTATCATATTTTCAGGTTAAATTTTAAGAGACAATTCTGTCCGTGTTTCTATTGTTACCTAAATATGTTGTTAATTCGATTTAAAATAATAAAGTTGAATGGTTTACTTCAAGAAAATGTATTAAATTTGACTCAAATTAAATTTATTATTTGATTTATAGATACGACATAGATAGCATTGCTTTTTTAATATCTAAAGGTATAATTATAATTTATTGCATTTTATAACATCTAGTCAAATAAATTATTATTATTCGTTATTATTGTTAATAATTATTTTTAATAATTGAATTGTTTATATATAATTATTATAATATGAGAATAATATGTTATTTTATTATTTATTAATCATTATCTGTGATTACATTATACATACATTTACCTATATGTGCAATATTTTTCTGTAATATAATCAAATAAAAAATAAGATTTAATAATGTCACTAAATATCAAAATTTTACAAGCTCTCATCACCTTTAATTAATTATAATTTGTAAATGTATCAACTTGTTATTGACGCGGAAAAATATTGAAGAAATACTTCTCTTATTTGGATATGCAAAAAACACAAGAGGAAACATGTTTTTTAAAAGAGAAAACATATTTTTCAATATACTTGCAAAATACTAGCTATTTTCTTGTTATATTAATCTATTTTGGTGGGCAAGTTTAGATCGGGAAAACTTTAAGAGAATTAAATCGATTAATCCAGTCAAATAAATAACGCTATTAGTTCTGCAACTGAACAAAAAAAGTGAATAAAAAGAAAAATAGAATTATAAATAGAGAAATTATATGTCGAAATAGATAAAATAAATCGTTTCAAATAGGTGAGGCAGGGAAAATTAGTAGATACTAATTTATTTGCTCCATTTCTCACAAATTCGTTTGTCACGGATATTTAATCCGATAGACATAGAATTGTAAGTCGGATTATCGCGTGTAAAAGCGCTCTTATATAGCGCAATTATTATAAATATCGTATTAACTGGTCATTCACTGATACAGATATTAAGTTAGCATACAATCGTTGCCTTCGGAATAAAATCATGTACTTTTAGTATTAATGATGTTTGCATTAAAAATGATAGTTGTGTTTATACAATTCTCGCACACGCGTGTGCGCTCGCGCGCTTTCCGTAAAACTATGTAGAAAGTATAATTGAAGTGAATCAGTCTGACAGCGCGATGACGAGCGGGACATTTGCGACGGTGACAGCGCAGAGACTATTCTGTATTCGTTTCCGGATTACGTTCTCGATTTTCACCGAAATCAAGATTAAAACGCTCAACGTGTGAATTGTCGTCTAAATATTTCTGACTGCTGTTAACATATCGGTAAAGTGTAAAGGTTAAATTTGCACAATAAGTGGTGACAGGATTTATCGGATTATCCATTATCGATCGGTCCAAACAAATTTTATTATTTATACCGCTCAGTAACATTGGTCCATCGATCATGACGTAAAAAGATACAATGTAAATACACAGTCATTTTATTAAACGGTTAAAGATCGACTTCACTTCCGTCAAATAAAATATAAAATAAAGATATAATTAAAGGGATTATTGATCTTTTTTAATTAGAAAGATATTTTCCAATCACTCAGGATGTTTTGTTTAAAATTTAATGAAAAGAAAATAATGAACTAATGCACCAATCTAATAGCACTTCTTCGCAGACTTCACTATTATAACAGACTTATCTTTGGATAGCGGAACAATCGACTATTAAAACTGTTCCCAGAGCGTCAATTTGCAATTTCTTTAATGTCATTAAATGCAATGAGTTTGCTTATCTGCAAAGATAAGAAATAACATGTTGCATATCCCAAGTAATTTCCACTATCGCTCGTCAAGCGAGATCGCTTCATTCGACCATGAATCGGCAGAATGCTGATTGTCGTAATACTGAAGTCGGATGTCATAATACTCAAGGAAAATTTAAAAATCATCAACATGAGAATAGGCAAACGAGGAAATAATTCGGCTAGTTCTAAATTTCTCCGGAAGCGCGCAATCCTCAATATTTTCGAAGAGGGAAATTAAGAAAGCATTTTAAGTATACTTACTTGTTGAATTCGCAGAGCTTCCGTAAGAGATCGGCAAAATCCCTCGAATGAAGGTCTCTTTCCCGCGATATCCTCCAAGAGGACGAAAGACGCACGAAAAGCGAAGTTTTAAGTTCCTCTTCTTGCGAGAGAAACGAGAAGACGCGAAAGGTAATCTTGCCGACGACTTCCGGAAAAAGTCGTCGACGATTACGTCGACGTGGGGACCGTTTGAACCGAACTAGCTGGGAAGAATTAAAAGTCCAAGGTAGTGATCGGCGATAATGCCGTGGATGATGATACCTGGACGGGCGCTTTAACAGGTGGCACGCGCGACAGAGTTCCTCACGGTCCAGAGTGCTAACGACGTGTGACGTCGACGCTACAGTGCGAGAGGGCTTTTATAGCCGGTCGGTGCCGCGGCCGACCCGACTCGATCCGTCTCCACTCGACTCGGCGCGACCTTCCTGCCTCCTGCCTGCCCAGAGTTGAGCTCTTGGCCCTATCAACTGATTTGTCATTACGTCTTCCATTCCCAGGTCCACCACCGCAGTCTCCCTTCGCGCCTCTAATTCACCTCTCATTGGAACAGGATTTATAAAGTACATTTATCGATGCACACTCATTTCTAGACGTCGCGCCTGTCACTTGATTCTTTTATAAAATTATAAGGGAATGAATGAAACGTCCTTTAAATAGAATATAGAACCTTTTAACCTTGTCCCATATTACTTTAATCTAAGAGAGATCTTTTTTAATTCTATATTTATACAATTTTCGGAAATATGAGTTTTATTAGAAAAATTTTTATTGAAAGAAAAATTTTAATTATTGTATATAAAATATTTACATGTTTATATATTATTAATATGTAAATAATTATGTTTTAATAACAATAATAATTAAATACATGTACATATTTTAACATACATAGCAATTTTTTTCTTCTTTTTGCAGAAAGAAGAATTAATTTAAAAACATTAGTATATGATGAAATAATTAAAAAAATTAATCTATTCACTTAACAAAAGGCAAATCGTGTGATTAAAATAACTAAAAAAATAAATATATATTTATATCGGAAAATATTACAGATTATATTTTAGGCACAATATAATTTATATTTACCTGTATTTATATTTATACTATTTATATTAACTATTGTGTATTTAACAAATCTGTATTATTTGAAAAGAAAGTTTTTGTCTTCACAATTAGCTTTTGCATGTTTATTTCTTACAAATGCGTATTTTAACATACATCTAGTAGTTTTTTTCTCCTTTTTATAAACTTATTTATTACTTCGTTTTTTTAGGCATTTAGTGCACCAGATTATACGTAAGTTTTATTGCTTTCCTTGTGTTTTATAAATACTTAAGTATCATTTGAAAAGAAAATGGAATATCAAATTAAATTCGTTAATTTTGTTATCTAAGCAAGTATTAAAGATATAAATAATGTGGGAACAAATCAAACAGGATA